>Ga0207907_100010_pt1 | contig 245119 bp, 215 predicted proteins | sample LinPmetageLP52_FD_184062 | JGI IMG/M metagenome (GOLD analysis project Ga0207907, IMG submission 184062) | Marine viral communities from the Subarctic Pacific Ocean - LP-52 (SPAdes) | ecosystem: Environmental > Aquatic > Marine > Oceanic | place: Pacific Ocean | collected 2011-08-26
CGCCACGGGCGCAAACGCCAGCGCAATGCTCTACAGTATCATCGAAACCGCTAAAGCTAACGACCTCAATGTGTTCGAGTATGTGATGACTTGCCTTGATGAACTCAGCAAGCCCGACGTCGATATCGAGCAACTGCTACCATGGCAGTTTGCTAAGCGATAGGTGGTATTGCCGGACGCTTACGGCTGTGTAGTCGTCCGGCGTTTTTCATAGCAGATCATGCAACTCTAAAAATAGACTGTTTAAGCTATGATATTTAGGTCGGCAACGAAATCTAAAACGCTGGCTGATATTCACCTAGCGTTTTAAGCGACACAACATCGTTTTATTTAGGGCTGGAAACGGCTTCATAAATAGCTTTGTCTATTCTACTTAGATGGTTTATTCGTTCCATGACGCTGGTATCTTTATAAAGTTCTGAAGATAAGCTTTTATTTGGGCTAGAGTTTTTATTGTCAATTTTTATTTTAGTATTGAAATGATTGTTAAATTTATGCTGCCAACCTGTTAGGTTTTCTAAGGTTCCAGCGACACTGAAATTTTTAAGATTATCAACCGCGGACTCGATTGCTTCACCCTCATTTTTAAAAATGTCATCTGCATCGGTGAATTTTGAAAAATAACGAGCATATGTTGTAGCAGAATGTCTAGCAAACGCGGAATCTAAATACACGTCGATTTCTTCGTCATGTTTTGCCCAATCTGAGTCCTTGAACTTATTGTAAACGAACTCTGAAATAAATCTTTTCTTAGGATCTCGAAGTATCGTTATAAAATTCCAACTTTCTCCAAACCTATCGACCAATTCAGGCCTTGCCCGGCAATGACCAGTGATAAATTTTTTATATTTGTCATTTAAGTTAAAAGCTAACTGAACCTCTCTCGTGGTTGTCATATCAATATTAAGTAGTTCAGAACTCACTTTGCTTCCGGCTAGGTCGATGTTGCTTGACATGCGTGTAGCTTTAAAAAAGCTGGGATATAAAGAAGCATGAATAGCATTAGACAAGGACACTCCAGCGCATTTAGGAATGTGGCAAAAGAAAACTTTCGGATATCGCGTTAAAAAACTTTCAGCCTTTGTTTTCAGAAAACCTTGCATGTACTTTCAACTCCTAATTACTATGTTAGATATTGATTTAAATTTACTTCTGTATTCCTACTGGAACAAGTGATTCTTTTTCAGAATCATAGTTACTTTTCTCTAAATCTTTGATTTCGATATTGGAAAAAGTAACTGTGGTCTTGTTATTTATTCGCTCTATTTTATCGTTATCCAGTATGAATACTATATAGCTAAGAGGTCCAAAATGATACTTACTCAGTTCGATGTTTATTCGCCCGCTAGGACTTCCATTTAGAAGTGAGTTTAGATTATTGCCAAAAGCTTGAGTTCCCGCCAATTTGAGTACTTTGGTTGCAGTTAGCGAATTATTTGTTTCAAGCGCTATACCAATAATTTCTGCGTTTCCATTTATCTCGTAATCTAGAGACATAGACGTACCTGAATTTACATTAATATCTACTGGTATTTTGTACCAGCTATTTCCAGATAACTGTATTCTATTATTATTGGTTACAATAGGTTCACCATATTTTGTTTGGTTATCGAATTTAGTTAGTTGCTTAGAATCTATGTTTAAAAGGCTAGTGCTACTTTCATTAGCAGTAGGTGCTTGAGGAGAAACTTCAAGCCTAGAAAAATTCGGCAATATAAACTCATCCTGTAAAGGGAGAAGGAATGTCGGGTTATCCTCTATTGATGAGACGTAAGCAGCATCGTGGGTTAAAGGGTGTTCAACCAAGTGCTCAAGCGCTACATCTAAATTCGGTCGGTTTATTTTAGTATTAAAAATGAGGTTATTCGTAAATTTTGATAAGTGATACTTTTCGATATCATAAATCCCCAAACCAACTGCTGTATTATGTAATCGATTAATTATTATATTATTGTTAGCTTCTATCCAGAATGTCTTGTCGCCAACCACACTAGAGCCTGCTATCCCATTGCGGTCGGTATTTATTAAGTTTTCTATTATATAAGTCTTACCACTTGGTTTTGATAGTAAGCCTCCGGCTTTAATCGCAGTCCATTCTTTGCCCCTTTCGTCGCCAAGATCATGAATATAATTGTGAAACAGATAACTTGGACCTAATCGATTTGGTGCAATGCTAATACCAGCATAGCCTTTCGTAAATTCATTGTTATATACGAGAACATTTCTTTGGCCTCCATCTATCTCAAGTAAATCGTCATTTGCGAAGGCTAAATAATTGCCGTAAATAGCGGAGTCTCTTACGAATCCGCCAGTCAATTCTGTATTTTTTCGCCCTTCAATCACATCGTTAAACCGATGAGTGTCAGTTCCGAAGAACCTATTATTTCTTATTATTGTTTGGCCTCTGTATTTCTCTTCGGGATGATATGCCCAAACTTGGACTGCATTAGGGCCTTTGGGGTGACCATCTCCCCAATTATTAGCCTTGTGATTAGGGCTATGTATTTCACAGTCTTCAATAACAGCTACACCAGAACGTTCTAAATATATACCTGAGTCATAGTTTATGGGCGATGAGCTAGTTTCAGAAACATATCCTATATTATTTTTATAGTAACCAGGAAGCTGGCCATATCTAGAAATATTGCACCCACGAATCCAAATGTGATGGGTGTTTTTTGCATAAATACCATAGCGCTTTCCACCTTCAATAGTAAGGTTCTCTAAAACGATATAAGATTGAGACCCAATATTTACCGCAGAAAGAAAGTCTGACGACGCCTCTATAACTTGGCCGTCACCAATAATTTTCGCATAGCCATCTTCACTACCGTAAATATTTAACGCTTCTAGGTCTAAATGACCTCCGGAGTATATTTCTGAAAGGTAGTATATTTTATTAGGATCAATAGGGGGGGAGTTTGGGCGTGTTTTAAAATCGAATGAGTATTCTTGTGTATCTCCATCGTAGTCGGTTATTTCAACTTCAACCTCATAGGCTGTATCGGCATTCAAATGAACAATACTACCTGAAAGTGCGCCATATATAGGCTCCCATGCAAGTTCTAAGGCTGGAAGCCATGTGTTATCACCAACTTCCCTGTACCTTACGTCACTTGTGTTATCTTCGTCTTGACCGTAAATTACGATTCCGGCTGAGTGAATAAGCGGGGTAACACTATTCTCCATTCCAGTTGCAGACGCTTCTAAAACGATAGTTGGGTCTAGATTGTTTTCAACGGCGATTGCTAAGAGTGTATCTTCATTTATTAAACTGTTTTCGGTAACGTAGGTCAGAATCCTATAGGCATCAATTGGAAACAACCTCACAAGGGTTGAGATAGCTGAAGATGTATCGTTGTTATCAACCAATTTTTCTGCAAGTTTGTTATCACGATATTGGTTTTGAATAACTAGCAACAGTGTATCTGTACGATAAAGGTTAATAATATTGGCTTTGTGTTGTGAGACGACTACTCTAGCAGCCTTCGATATCTTCATTTTTGATAGCGCGGTAGATAATTCGCTTTCACTACTGGCGTTGCTCGCAGCAAGATGTGATTGAATTGCGGCGCCGAGTTGATTATTAACGGAGCTACCGGGATCAGGACGTTTCAACACAGAGCAAGATGCCAGCGTCATTAACATAGTGGCGAGAAAAATAGAGAACAACTGTCTATAAGACACGGTTTGGGATTTCATAAGAAAATCCTTTGGCTGATTCGGAAAAGATAAAAAATACGGAAGTATAGATGCTAAGAAACGTATTTTTACGGAAGAGACTTACAGTGTAGTAATACGTTTTAAACTCCACAAGCGATTAGTCGGAACAAAAAACATACTTATTACGTTTTTATATAACTATTTCGTTATTTTATTCAGTGTTACGTGCAATTAATTTGTGTACCTGAATCCAGTTCATACTAAACTTACAAAAAACTAAGCTAACGTAGGCTAATAGGGAAATTATTGATGGCACACGTGTGTGTTGTCGGCACAAGAGGGGTACCTAACTTTGTCGGCGGTATTGAAACAATTTGTCAAAAACTGTATCCCTTGATACTTAAAGAGTGTTCTTCATATAAAATCACCCTCATCACTAGGCTGCCCTTTGAACAGCAAAAAAGTTACCGATACGAAAAAGTTGAGATTAAAGTAATAAAGGCGCTTAAAATCTCTGGGTTTGAAACTTTTTTACATACGTTTATCGCTTTGTGTTACGCCCGTATCTTCATCCATCCTAAAATTATGCACCTTCATGGAATAGGCCCTGGGTTTTTTAGTTTATTCTCGCGTCTATTAGGGTTCAAAACCGTGGTTACACACCATTCGCCTGACTATAAACGGCCTAAATGGAAATGGTACGCCAAGCTAATATTGAAAGTAGGGGAGTTGTTTACTGTTATGTTTGCTTCACGAATTATTTGCGTAAGCGCTTCGGTAAAAGAAGAGTTAGATGCCCGCTTTCCGTTTTTATTACAAAAACGCCTTGTCATTCGTAACGCTGGCTCACTCAATACCTTGCCCGCTGGAACCGAGCAAGATGCGCTTTTGAAGGCGTTAGGTTTAGAACCAAAACAATATCTTTTAGCGGTTGGAAGGTTAGACGCAACAAAAGGCTTCGATAACCTTATAGAGTCTTACTTAGCAATGCACCCGACTAAATTAAAATTGGTCATTGTAGGTGATAATTACATCGCTAATGATTATGTTAAAAAGATTACTCAGTATAGTAGCGAGAATATTATCTTTGCAGGTGCTCATACTGGTGCCAATCTGGCTACTATTTACCAAAATGCTGCACTTCTAGTGAATCCCTCATATATGGAGGGATATTGCTTGGTAGTAGCTGAAGCGTTGTCGGCCAACACACCTATAGTGGCCAGCGATATACCTGCCCATCGTGAGTTCAAACTCAACGAAGAAAGCTATGTTAAAAAGGGCGACGTGCTCGCGCTTACTGCAAAACTTAATGCTGAAGATTATTCGATTTACAGAAGTAAGTCGGCTGAATTGCTGCAATCGAATAATACATGGGAAGCAAACGCACACGAACACCTTAATTTGTTCAACTCAGTGCTGTAGTAACGTTCGTCGCAAAAATTGCCAATATTCATTAGCAATAGTTTCTATAGAAAAATCTTCAGCACGCTTTCTAGCTTTTATAGCGTAATTGGTGCGAATAGATTCTTCGCTGTACAGGTTAAAGGCACGAGTTAATTCTGAGGTGTTATTGAGCGGTGCTAACAAGCCGTGTTTGGCTTCTGTGAGCACATCACTCTTATATTGCGGGTTTTCATTTAGTATTTCGGCAGGGCCTGAAGGGCAGTTTGTCATTATTACTGGTAAACCTAAAACCATGGCCTCTACAAGCGCATTGGGAAAACCTTCATTCAACGATGCGGAAACATAATATTTGGCTTTTGATACAATGGCGAAGGGGTTTTCAGCATACCCAAGTAGTAACACTTTCTGCTTCGCATTTTTAAGTACAATGTAATCTTCTATTTCTTCTTTTTGCTCACCTTCCCCTAAAATACATAGGGGAGCGCTCTCGTTCGATGCCAAGTAAGCATCTATCAAACCTTTTACGTTTTTGCTTGGCGTTAGCCTTCCTGTACTAACAACAAAAGAGCTAGGCAATGCAAATTCAGGTTCAATATCTGAATGCTCTTCAATTTGTGAAAGATTGTAGGGGTTAAATATGGTTGTGGCTTTGGTAGTTGGAACGCTGAAGTTTTCAACAAGATCACTTGTTACCCCAGTTGATACACCAATTACAGCGTCGGCAAGGCGATAGGTTAATTTGGGTAATATACCCGCCAACACCCGCTTCATGTTTTTAAATTGCCCGTCTAGATGACTACTTAAATGCATGCGCTCACATAAAACGACCTTCCTGTTTCTAGAAGCCAATTTAAGTGCAGCGTTCACGACATTAGCCCTAACCAGAAAACTAACGCATAAATCAGGTTTACACTCGCGCTGAAGGCGCATTAAATTAATAAAACTACGAAATAAACCTCTTTTACTTTCTAATTGATGTAGCGTGATGTTATCAGGAAGCGTGCGAACGATGGGCTCATCATCTAGAAGAGCAACATGTACATCAAACTCAGAGTAGAATGAAGGTTTACTCAATAAATTCACCAGTGCCCTTTCTGCCCCCCCATATCCAATAGAATTTATAACCAACAAAACTCTCTTCACTAACTACCCTTCTATATTGAAACTCATTACATTATAAAAATAAATAAAGTTCAAAACTATAATTAATGAATAGAATCAAGCATCTTGAGACATCGAGATAATTGTCTATTTTTTTGATATTTGAATTTCATTCAGAAGAAATATGGCGCCAGTTTCCGTCAAGTGACCGTAATCGAACTGAATAGGCTCACCTTTAACAAGAGTTGTGCAGTCATTTGGCGAATTGCATATGCTTTTTAATACGGAAATGTATTCAACTCCATAAGATGCTAACGAATTCTTAAATATATTATCCGTTTGTGATATTTGTAAATACTTGGCATTGGCATTTACGCTCTCTGGCGTACTCGAAGATAATGAAAGCAATCTTGGTAACGCGCTTTCATACTCGATTATAGGCCCCATTACCACAATTTCGAGACCTCTATTTTCGAGCAATTTGACCGTTTCGATAACATTAGCTATGTCACTCGATTCCCACCTTGCTGACAAAATGACTTGGTCAAAATTTGACTCATTAACTATCTCCTGATAGGCCCAATCTATTAAGTCCACACACCTCTTTTCACCTTGTGTGAATATTGTTGGCTTACAGCCACTAGATGTTATCTGACTCAGTGTTTGGTCAGGCGTCAGGTTTTTTTTGAGAGCAGAATACCAATGAGCAGCGTGACTATCACCTATTAACGCAATATTTTTTTTGCCTTCTTCATTTACGATACACTCTTGCTGATTAAAAAGAGAAAAATGAGAAAACTGAGATGTTAAAAAGCAAGTACCACGACGGTACTCTTTAGCCTCATAGGCTAAGAAGCTTTCGTAGTAAACTTGTTCTTTCGTAAATCTCAATCCGTTTATGTGGGTCATAATGAGTATACTAAAAAGCATGATGAAGGTAGTACTCGCTGAATAGGAAAAAGTCTTGTAATTGCTTACATTAGGCTTCCTAAATTTTTGTTCTACAAAATAGTATGTGATTGTACCTAGCGCGATGGAAGCGGCCAAGACGCTGAGTTTATCGAATCTGTTTAACCCCTTATCTAAATAAACCTGATAAAAGATTATTATGGGCCAATGCCACAAATAAAAAGAATATGAAATGTTTCCAAAGAAATTCGCTAAGTTAGTCGAGCAGACTTTGTATGTAAGAGTACCTGGTGAAGAGTAAGCAAGAAAGATTGCTGTAGCAAACGTTGGAATTAGAGCTTTAATACCTGGAAAGTCATTATGACTCATAAAAAAAATACAAACTATAAGTGAGCACAAACTTGATGCTGCTAAATAATTCTTTGTGCGTACTGATAATGTTCGTATTGTTAACGTCGAAATAAGTCCGCCAACAACAAACTGCCAAAACCTCGTGAAAGATGAAAAGAACGCAAAATCTATATTGAAGTAAGATATCGCTAGACACAGAAAAAAACTGACTATACCTACTATTGCAATAATAATAGGAAGGCTTTGTTTGTAAAACTTAAAAGATAGTAAAAGTATAATTGGTATTAAAAGATAAAACTGCTCTTCGACAGATAAAGACCAAGTATGCAAAAGTGGCGCGTTTTGCAATTCACTATCAAAATAACCTGATTTTGTATAAAAATAAAAATTTGAAATGTAAAAATACGATGAAATCAAACTAAATGCGTAGCTTTCAAATTCACCTGGTAGGAAATATACAAATGCGAATATGGTAGATGCCAATGTAACAACAAAGAAGGCTGGGTATAAACGCTTTACTCTTTTTGCATAAAAATCGAGTAATCTAAAATTATTCTCTTCTATTTTACGAATTATTTGACCGATAATTAAATAACCCGATATAACGAAGAAAATATCAACACCTATAAACCCACCTGTTAGAAAGTTTGGACTTAAATGATAAATAACCACACTCAAAACGGCTAAGGCTCTCAAGCCTTGAATATCTTCCCTGAACTTCATTTGCATTTACTTCTTCATCGAGGAGCTTAAAGGTTAAGCTCAGCGTACTTTTATATATTTGCTATTGTCTTATATAAATCATCATTAGTCGAGTACGTAAGACTTTAGTATAGGTAGTGTTCAATACATACTCGTAGATGACTGCAAACTTAAAGCCAACTTTAAAAGTATTGTTGTATGGCACTCTAATACGCGTTTTATAACGCTTCCACGGTTATTTCCAGTAGCGTTAGAAGCAAGAAAACTCAAATGATTGCACTTTTTTGGTGATAAATTGAGTTCTACTAATCTATAAAACGTTTGTATCCGATAGTTAAGATTTACTCAAAAAAGTGCTTTTTCGAGCTAATAAAAACCTTTTCAGAAGTGCTGCTATGGCTATAAAAGTAAAGAACACCCAAGTACTTGGCGAATCTACACGAACAGCACTAACACTTGCCAGCGTAAACTCTAGCGTTGAATCAATATTACGTTCAAAACCGCCAACATCAGGATGAAAGCTCTCGTATACGTTAAACGTTCCTGAACCTCGTTGGTTGTCATCAGTAAAATCTGTATCTTCCCAGAAAAACGATTGCGAAAAGTCGGGCTGTTTGTCGAATAATTCAGTTTCTTCGCTGAATACCAGAAAGTCATTAATTAAATCGAAAAAATAAATACTTAAATCGTAGGTTAAGTTTGTCTCACCCTGGGGTGTCGTTTCTATAAGCCTAGCAAAATCGCTAAAATATTCGCCGTCACCAATGGGGCCGCCATCGTAATCTGGGCCGTTATACATTTCAATGTGCTCTTCAGGAAAGAAGTCATCTTCAAAGGCGTTGTAAATACCTTGATTGGAAATGCTGTATGTTTCACTACCCAGGTTTAATTGGGAAGTTAGTAAGGGTAATCCAGACTCAACTTGCCCCCACCAGTACCAGCTGGTTTCCAGTCTGCCTCTTACTTCGTTAGAAAGGTCTAATGTGAACGAACCGCTTACAGACTGGCCAAGTAAAGTAGCTTCATCGAAAAACGTGGCTTCATAATTTTCAACGCTAGAAACAAAGCCTGTGAAATTGAATTGCATGAACGCAGAATGTGCGTTGTAGGAAGTAAATAATAATAGTACAGCTAATATCTTGGTGTGCATAAAAGCTCCTTTTTACGCAATGCGAGTTAAGGCTTGGGTAGGAATTGGTACTGCTTAAACATACAGCGCTTTAATAATAAGCTTTGTATGAAATTTGTTCTATTGTTTATTTGACTTTTAAAAGCTATTTCCCAGCAGAGCTGGATGTAGGCAGGCTATAACTGATGCTCGGTTAAGCTAGTCGATAAATATGAGCTCCACTAACTTCTCTACTCCTAATACTGACGAGTGGTTATCATCAAATAAAGCGGCACCAAATCCTTCACGTCGAAACATGCGATTGAGTTGCAGTATACCTCTTGACACTTTATTTATGTTTACTGGCCGCTCTGGAATTGGATAAAATACAAACACATTGTTTTTGGCCACAGCAAGAGCCTTTATTACGGAATCGATGTTATCCGTTTTCCTTTTTGTCTATGTCGTTAATTTGCTATGACTTTTATCTTGGGGAAATTTGAACGGGATGTAGTTGAAAGGTTAAGACACATTAGGCTAGCTTAAAGGGCTAAAAGATTAATGTGTCTTAAAATGCAGTAACTATTTGGTGAGAACGCACGTTACCGACGGTAAGAAGTATTGAGCAATTTTACGTATTTTTGAAGATTCAAAATGTGAAAAAAACGATTCAGCAATAGTAAAATAAAAACGTGGAAAACGGATATGAATGCTTTTTGCGCTCCAATAATATTTTATTTTCGAAAACCTATTGTTCATTACTAATTCATCAGCATCTACGAACGTCCACTCCTTAAGGTGAAAGCACTCTGGAGTTGGTGAAAAATACTGAGAAACATCATGAGGGCCGCTGTAAGCGTGTGGGGTCCTAAAGATATATTTCCCACCGTTTTTTAAGATTCGTTTTATATTGTCGAAATGTATTTCAACATCGTCTGTGTGCAAATGCTCAATCAATTGATCACTAAAAACGATATCTACCGAAGAATCACTAATTTTGCCTAAGTCGTAACCATCATAAACAATCAAGTTTGTGTTCGTGGGAAACGTTTCTGTTGATTCCCTTTGATCTGAAATATCAATACCAATAGCTTGCTCGCAATACTGTGCGGCATGCTTTAGCAGCCTCCCATCACCGGGGGCAAATTCAACAAAAGTACATTCTGGGCTCAAGAAGCTTTTGAGTAAGGCAATCTTGTGCGAAACCTTTTTGGCACTTTCATTTGAATTAGACCGAGTAGTTAGTCGAGGGTGGTCTGGCACTTTCGTAAATAACTCGTCGTACATAGAGGAGTAAATTACTTTTCTATCCGCTTGATTTGCTGCTTTTAGCCTTGTAGCCAGTGCTTTCTCTACGTTGTAATGATTTGTTACCTGCTCAATTGTTCTACTTGAAGGAAGGGGTTTCCTTAACTGCATCTCACTAATCCTTGTAAAAATAAAAAGTGTTTTAAGTGTATCTTGTTGTTTTTTTATGTATAACTATTTTTAATAAAACATAAGTGTCTGAGTTCGAGCAAGAAAAAAATAGTTGGGGGGAGATTGGACGATTTAAAATGGTGCTTTGTAGCTTTTGTAGAACAAATACCTTTTATGGACAAAAATCTGACAATATCAGCCATATAGGGTAGCGGTTATGTCTATCAGTCGTGTAAACTGTCGCCTTTATTCAGGCAAGCCGCAATTTAACGCACTATATTTAGCCTAACTACAGGGCAATGCATAGCGCATCGTGGTTATCCAGTCATCATGTCAATTGAGGAAAACATGGAGCTTGACGCTATTATCAATCAGGCAAAAGAACTGATTGACGCTGCACAAGATGCAGCCACACTAGACCAAGTTAGGGTCGAATTCATGGGTAAGAAAGGTAAACTTACCGACTTACTTAAAGGGCTTGGGAAGCTTTCTAACGAAGAGCGCCCAGCGGCTGGTCAAAAAATTAACGTGGCCAAACAGCAAATTCAACAAGCTATTTCTGCAAAAGGCGAAGCCCTGCGCAGTGAAGAGCTAAACAAGAAGCTTGCTGAAGAAGCCATTGATGTAACGTTACCTGGCCGTACTGAAGCGCCGGGCAACTTGCATCCGGTTAGCCGTACCATAGCGCGTATTGAATCGTTTTTTGGCGAGTTGGGTTTTGCGGTTAAAACCGGCCCTGAAATTGAAGATGGTTTTCATAACTTCGATGCCTTGAACATTCCGGCTAATCACCCAGCGCGTGCCGATCACGACACTTTCTATTTTAATCCAGACATGATGCTGCGTACCCAAACATCGGGTGTTCAAATTCGTACTATGGAAGCTGAACAGCCGCCGCTACGTATAATTTCACCTGGGCGCGTTTATCGTAACGATTACGATCAAACCCACACGCCTATGTTCCATCAGGTTGAAGGCTTGATGGTAGACAAAAACGTTAGCTTTACCGACCTTAAAGGTATTTTGCACGACTTCTTGCATCACTTCTTTGAAGAGTCGCTTGAAGTGCGTTTTCGTCCGTCTTACTTCCCGTTTACCGAGCCGTCTGCCGAAGTAGATGTAATGGGTAAAAACGGTCAGTGGTTAGAAGTATTAGGTTGCGGAATGGTACACCCAAATGTACTTAAGGCCGTAAACATCGACCCTGAAGAATACACTGGCTTTGCCTTTGGTATGGGCGTAGAGCGTTTAACCATGTTGCGCTATGGCGTGAATGATTTGCGTTCGTTTTTTGAAAACGATCTTCGTTTCCTTAAACAGTTCAACTAAGGCAGAGAGTAAGCATGAAATTCAGTGAAAAGTGGTTAAGAGAATGGGTTAACCCTGCTTTGTCGGCTAACGAACTGTCTGAACAGTTAAGCATGGCTGGCCTTGAAGTTGATGGTGTTGAACCTGTTGCAGGCGAATTTAGCGGCGTATTAGTAGGTGAGGTGGTTGAATGTGGCCAGCACCCGAATGCCGATAAATTACGTGTTACTAAAGTAAACGTAGGTGACGGTGAGCTTCGCGACATTGTTTGCGGTGCCCCGAATTGCCGTGAAGGCATTAAAGTAGCCGTTGCTGTTGTAGGCGCGGTACTGCCTGGTAACTTTAAAATTAAAAAAGCAAAACTACGTGGCGAACCTTCTATGGGTATGTTGTGTAGTTTTTCTGAGCTAGGCATTAGCGACGATCACGATGGCATTATTGAATTGCCAGCCGATGCCCCAGTAGGCACGAACATTCGTGAATACCTAGACCTAGACGATACCTCAATTGAAGTAGATTTAACCCCTAACCGAGCAGACTGCTTGGGTATTCGTGGTATTGCCCGCGAAGTAGGCGTGTTGAACAACTTAGATGTATGCGAGCCGGCTATTAGCCCTGTGGCAGCCACTATTGACGATAGCATTGCTATTAACTTAAGCGCGCCCGAAGCGTGCCCACGTTATGTAGGTCGTGTGCTTCGTAACGTTAATGTAGCAGCCGCTACGCCGCTATGGTTAAGCGAAAAGCTTCGCCGCTGTGGTATTCGTAGCATCGACCCTATTGTAGATGTCACCAACTTTATTTTGTTAGAGCTTGGCCAACCTATGCACGCGTTTAACCTTGCTGCTATTGAAGGTAGCGTAAACGTGCGTATGGCGAATAAGGGTGAAACCCTTACGTTGCTAGATGAAACCGAAGCTAAGCTTAACGACGATACTTTGGTGATTGCCGACGACAACAAAGCCCTTGCTATGGCGGGTATTTTTGGTGGTTTACATTCAGGTGTAAACACAGAAACCAAAGATATTTTGCTAGAAAGTGCGTTCTTTAGCCGCGATGCCATCATGGGCCGTGCACGTCAGTATGGTTTACATACCGATGCGTCGCACCGCTACGAGCGTGGCGTAGACTCACAGCTTCAACGTAACGCTATGGAGCGTGCTACAGCCCTTATCTTAGATATTTGTGGTGGTGAAGCAGGGCCGGTTGTTGAAGCCTGTGAAGAAGACAAATTGCCTAAGCAGGCTAGTGTTTTATTACGACGTGATCGTTTAGCCCGCGTGTTGGGTATAACCATTGATGATGCTCAAGTGCTTGAAATGCTTGAACGTCTTGGTTTAGACGTTGTCCAAACCAATGAAGGTTGGGAAGCGAAGGCGCCAAGCTATCGTTTCGACATTGCTATTGAAGAAGACTTAATAGAAGAAGTAGCGCGTGTGTATGGCTATAACAACATTCCACATGTTGCGCCAACCGCTGCATTGTCTATGTTGCCTTCTCAAGAAGCGGTGTTGCCGATTAACACCATGAAGTCGTTATTATTAAGCCGTGGCTATAATGAAGCGATTACATATTCGTTTGTCGACCCTAAAATTCAAAGTGCACTATTTCCTGATGCGAAAAGCATGGTATTGCCGCATCCTATTTCGTCAGACATGTCTGTGATGCGTGTTAGCTTGTGGCCTGGGTTACTAGGTGCAACGGCTTACAACCAAAAGCGTCAACAGGGCAGAGTACGTTTGTTTGAAACTGGATTACGCTTTATACCTCAACAAGATACGCCTAATGGTGTATTGCAACAGCAGGTTATTGGTGGTGTAGTAGCAGGGCGTCGTAACGAAGAACACTGGGACTTAGGCGACAACCCAGTAGATTTCTTTGATGCAAAAGCAGATGTAGAGGCATTACTGGCCTTAACGGGTAAAACCGGTGAGTTTAGTTTTGTAAGTGCCCAGCATAGTGCGTTGCATCCGGGTATGACTGCAAAAATTTTGCTTAATGATGAAGAAGTTGGCTATATTGGTGCTATACATCCACAGTTTACAAAATTGTTGGGTGTTAATGGTCGGGTATTTGTGTTCGAGCTTGAAGTGGAAGCTGTTGTCGCACGTAAATTACCGTCTGCCGCGCCTGTATCGCGCTTCCCATCGAACCGCCGTGATATTGCTATTACGGTGAAAGATGAAGTGAGTGTAGGAAATATTCTTTCTTACATAGAAGAAATTGGCGTAAATCAACTAGTTGGCTTAAACTTGTTTGACGTGTACAAAGGCAAGGGAATTGAACCTGGTTACAAGAGCCTTGCATTGTCACTTCACTTACAAGATCCGGAAAAAACCTTGGAAGAAGCTGAAATTCAGCAGGCTGTAGATACTGTGGTTAAAGGTCTGGAATCTGAGTTTGAGGCCGCGTTAAGAGAGTAAACTATGGCATTGACCAAAGCCGAGATGGCTGAACACCTATTCGAAAAGTTAGGCATTAACAAGCGTGATGCTAAAGATCTGGTAGAGCTTTTTTTCGAAGAGATAAAAGGCGCTTTAGAAGCTGGTGAGCAAGTAAAACTGTCAGGTTTTGGCAACTTCGACTTGCGTGATAAAAACGAACGTCCGGGCCGGAACCCTAAAACCGGTGAAGACATTCCTATTAAAGCGCGCCGGGTGGTAACGTTCCGCCCGGGTCAGAAATTGAAGAGTCGCGTAGAAAACTCTTCGCCTATCGACCAGTAATCTACCGGTCGTTACAATACTGATAAAAGAGCGGGGTAACTCGCTCTTTTTTGTATTGCCTATTAAAAACCAGTAACCTTGTTACTGCGTTTCATTTCATTTTGTCTGGAGGAAAGTGTGGTTAAAGCGCTTCTGATTATTGTTGCTGTTTTCACGTGTATTGTTTTTGCCATTGCGGGTTGGTTTGTTTATTTGGCGGAAGATACTGATCAGCGCGATCAAGCGTCGGCACAAGTTCCTGTTATTACCCTAATGGAAATTCTGCACGCCAGCGACTTACAAGCTGGGGTGAAAGAAGCGGTTAAAAACGGCGATAAAGACGCCATTAACCAGTGGATGGAACAAGCGCAAGTGGTGGCTGAAGCCGGCCATTTAGCGCAAACTCACATTGAATATTTAGATTCGCAGCAAGCCTATGATTATGTGGTGTTTAACGCTAAGCGTCAGTTGTTTAACGAAGCGTTTGAAGCGCGTTATTATGCGCTGGAAGATATGGGTAATTTAAAAGATGAATACCCAGAGGCGTACGACTTGTTCGAACGTACCGAAGCTTTGCTTGAAAAACGCGATGCGATTATTGTTCAAATGGCACAAGCTTTGTCGGGCACTAACCCGCCAAGTGACGCGGCGTTGAACGAAGCTAAACAACGCTGGCTGGCACGTGCCGAAGGTGACTCGCTGTCGCTGACCATAGATGAGCCCCAATCAAATAAAAAGTAAAGCCAAAGAAATTGAATCCAAAGCAAGTAGACCTAAAAAATAAACGATAAGCGTAATGTCATTAACACCCGCATAACGGGCAAAAATACGTAGGCTAAAATACCAAGCGAAGCGCAGCGAGTGTTAATGCGTTCGTTATGCGCAACTTGCTACAAATGTAGCGTATTGCTACAATGTGGTGGTGAACTATTAGGAGACATGTTATGACAACAGCGAGCGTAAGACTAGACCAGAATTTAGTTGAGAAAGCGACCATTATGGGAAAAGCATTAAACCGAACTATGCCAAAACAGATTGAGCATTGGGCAAAGATAGGCGAAATGATGGAAGATAATCCTGATTTACCATACGAATTTGTAAAACAGGCAATTATTTCCAAAGCGGAAAAAGAGGCAGGAAAGTTGGAGCCTTACGATTTTGGCTAAGATTACCAGTGTTTTACAGACAGCTAATTTCAAGAAAGCAGTAAAGAAGTTACATCAGAACCAGAAAAAAGACTTGGATAAAGCTGTAAAGGAACTGATGGACGATCCTCTACTAGGAGAGCAAAAAAAAGGCGACCTAGCCTTTCTTCGCGTGTACAAGTTCAAGATGGTTAAACAGTTAACCTTACTCGGTTACAGCTACGAGGATGGCACTGTAATACTTGAATTGATAGCACTTGGCTCTCATGAAAACTTTTACCGCGATGTTAAAAAATTATTTTGACCAATTGCGTATAACAATAAGCTTATTGTTTTACTTTGCTAGTCGGCGGCAATCTGGGCGGTCTTAGCTTGCGTTAAGTTAATGATGCATTGCGGGGGTATTTCTAGTTCTAAACCCCGCTTACCTGCACTTACGTAAATCATTTCGTGTGCTAATGCGCTTTCATGCAACACGGTTGCTAGGCGTTTTTTCTGCCCTAATGGGCTTACTCCACCTAATAAATAGCCAGTACTGGCAACCACGGTGTCGCTAGGTGCCATGGTAATTTTTTTAACCCCAAGTACCTTTGCCAGCTTTTTTTCGCTTAGCGTGGTATTTACGGGCACCAAGGCTACAGCTAATTTGCTGGTTTCATCACTTACAATCAGTGTCTTAAATACCGTGTTAGGGTCAAGATCTAGCTTATCGGCGGCTTCTAAACCATAAGAAGGCGCCTTACTGTCGTGGTCGTACTGTAAAATAGTATGCGCAATACGCTTTTTCTTTAATAGAGTAATAGCAGGAGTCATCGCGTTATCCTTCTTCCTTTTCCTTTTCCTTTTCCTTTTCCTTTATCCTTCGTCGTTTGGGTACCATTGTCGTAAGTGAATAAGTTCACTTGGCAGCAACGGGGTAGCGGCTTGTGTGGCGTAGTCGCTAAAGCCCGCTTTAAAAAAGGGGGATAGCGGGTGGCCTGATTGAGCGCCAGGCAGGGTTAGAATGGCATCATCTAAATGCCCTGGGCTGACAAAAAAGCGTTCTGATGCGCCGAACGTCGATGATTGAACGGCTGGCATATAAGTATCTCCAAAGCCTTCAACAGTATCCATATTCAGCTTATGCCCTACAAAAGGAATTTGCGCCGCAAACGGATGCTTTACCGTAAGCGCGTTAACACTGCCCCAACGTAAGTCTTCCATATTGGCTTCAATAGGGGAGTGCTCATCTAATAGCGCGTGTTTGGCGCGGCGATAGGCATCAACCAGTAGATCATCGAAAGATTCAGTGCCTTCGGGCAGCCAGCTATCGGGCTGAGTGTGAATGAGTTGCCATACCGCAGGCTCGATGCCGCGAAGTAACGAACGGCTTTGTACGCCTTGGTCATCAATGCTAGACAGTATTTTACCAAACAGTTGGCTTACCACCTCTTTACGAAAATGCTTTACTAGCGTGTAACCTACAGAGTCTTCGCACGCGCATTCACCCCATTTACGTAAATAGGCAAGATCGGCTTTAAATTCAATATTATCGTTTAATAACAAGCCCGATAACAGCTGCTGCCATGGAAGCAAAAACTGCGCGTGATTGTCTAATTGAATGGCGTAAAAGTCGTTTTCGTTAAAGGTGTCTTTTTCAAATAAGCGATCTCTTATTTGCTGGCCTCTGGCACCAAGGGCATAACCACCATCGCCCAGTCTTGCTACGTCATTGGCGGAAATTACCCGCGCATTGGCGGTCCATATTCTATTGCTGCTGGGGTTTTTTACTACCGGAAGGTTAGTCGTGCGTGAGGGGGCTATAGGCGCAACGGTACTTTCGTCAACGGCAGTAAACGAAGCTTGCTCTCTGTTCATTACTGCGCCGCCGGGTAACCATGCTGCGCTGCCAGCATCATCGACTATCACCATGTTTTGGGTAGGAATGGCAATCTCTTTGCCTACGGCAATAGCATCGTCTACGGTATTCGCGGTGCCCATATCAACAATGGTAAGGTTTACTGCAAAAGGATGATGTGCCACCCAGTTTAATGCGTAACGCTTACCATTAACGAGTTTTACAGGGCCGTACTCGCTAAGCGCTAGAGTATAGGTATGCGATACCTCTTTGCTTACTATGACTTCATCTACCATATGGGTAGGCGTGTCGTCGGCAAGGGCTATCCAATCAAGGTTATCTAGGTTGGCATTCGTGAAGCCCCACGCTACCTTGTTGTTCGTACCAACTATTACGCCAGGTAATCCAGGCAGTGACACCCCTGTTACCGACACGTTAGCCACTGATGAGTTTATGCCTGATACAGCAAGGCTATCATACCCTTCGCTTACGGGGGCTCGGGGCGTGTCTTTATAATTCAGCTGTGTGCGATACCAAATAATAGGTACACGCAAACCTAGGTGCATGTCGTTAGCCAGTAAACCGCTTCCTGTTGCCGTAAGGTTTCCGGTAACCGCCCAGTTATTGCTGCCTATATCGGGCAGCTCTTCTGCATTGTAAGACTGCAGTGCTATTTCAGCGGTAATTGGGGGGGCCGAATCATCAATGCCGTCACTAGGTTTAGGGGCCTGCTCAGAAGCGCTAGACTCAGAAGGGCTGATTTCAGAAGGGCTAGGCTCAGACGGGATAGAATCAGAAGAAGCTGGCTCTGGTAATGCAGGCTCTGGTAATACAGGCTCTGGTAATTCAGGCTCTGGTAATAAAGGATAAGGCGGTACGTCGGCGTGATAAAGCGCCAGCTCGCTGCCATCCAAAGCGGCTTGATAGCGGCTGGGCTGGGTAATGAAGTTATATAACGGCGTGCCGTAGGTTTCTTTTAGTGCGGTGCGCGCCAAATCAATTTCAATTTGCCCGCCTTGTAAATCTAAATACATGCTGTAGGCCACCAAAATACTGTCGGTGGGTTGCCAAGGTGATAGCGTTAACCCGGCTGCAATGTATTCGAAGGGGGGCACGGTATATTCGTCTAGGGCAGCATTTACGCCATGAGAGTAACTTACCAGCAACTGCTTTTGGGTTAATGGTAGGCTGTCGAAAACTTTTACAGCGCGTTTTGAAAACTGGTGAAAGCGGGCGTTTTTATCTATCTCTAGCGCTACATCGCCTACCCATTCTGATAAGCGGCCCGATGCACTTCTTCGTTGTAAATCCATTTGAAAAAAGCGGTCTTGGCCGTGGGCAAAGCCTAGGGCATATGCGGCATCGAATTTGTCTTGTGCATTTATTACCGCATGGCCCATATTGTCGCGGGCGAGGGTAGCGGGCGCAGTAATACGAGACGTGGCATGATTGCCGTCTAATGTAGGTAAACTTAGGTGCAACGCCATATACACGCCACCTAGTGCTAAAACGACTAATGCAATTGCACCTAAAACCAACCACTTAATCCAATTTAACACGTGTATTACTCCATTTTTTTCTCTATCCTAACCACACTATCTACAAATTTGAAGTGATGTTTTATGACACGTTTGCGAGAAACACTATGGGCCCGTTAATGCTTGATTGTCAGGCAGAGCGTTTATTGCCTGAAGAGAGAGAGAAATTAGCACATCCTGTGGTGGGCGGCGTCATACTATTTAGCCGTAATTATTACGATTGCGAGCAACTTACTCAGTTAGTAAAAGAAATTCGAGAAAGTGCCAAAAAGCCTTTATTAATAGCGGTAGATCACGAAGGGGGCAGGGTTCAACGCTTTCGTGAAGGTTTTACCAAGTTACCTGCTATGGGTAAGTTATCGGGGTTGGTGCAGGCGAAAGCGGCAGGTAAAGATATCGACTGGGCAGATTTACTGGAAATAGAGCCAGAAGCAGAAGAGACAATAGTCAACGACGCCACGCTAGAACTAGCTAAAGCCTGCGGTACCATTATGGCCCATGAGCTAAAACAGATAGACATCGACTTTAGTTTTGCCCCTGTGCTTGATATTAACGGTGTGTCGCAGGTCATTGGCGACAGAGCCTTCGCTGAAACCGCAGAAAAGGTGATCCCCTTAGCATCGGCGTTAATTGAAGGTTTACAGGTAGCTAATATGCCTGCCATTGGAAAGCACTTTCCTGGGCATGGCAGTGTGGCCCCAGATTCTCACGTGGCGTTACCTGTAGACGAAAGACCGCTTGAAGAAATTAAACAAACTGATATGGTTGTTTTTGAAAGATTAATTTCTAAACAGTTGCTAGATGGTGTAATGCCAGCGCACGTTATTTATTCTCAAGTTGATAGCAAGCCAGCCGGCTTTTCCGAGCACTGGTTACAAAAAATATTAAAGCAAGACTTGGGTTTTAACGGTGCCGTGTTCTCTGATGACCTGTCTATGCACGGTGCCAGTGTTGCCGGCAATTATGTCGATCGTGCCATGGCTGCATTATCGGCAGGTTGCCATATGGTATTGGCATGTAATAACCCGAAAGGGGCAGAATCTATTTTAGATGCGCTGCCTCATTCAACAGATTCTTTCGAGGCTTTAACCTCACTTTACGGGCGCAAACCAGCTGTGCATGCCAGTGCAGCTTATAAAAACGCATTAAAGGTGTTGTCGCGCTATGGAACCGGTTAAACCGAAACTAATAATAATATCCTTGGTTAGCGCAGTTGCTCTGTATGGAGTGCTGTTGTTTTCAGGCTTGTCACATATTATGGCCATTAGTGCGGCCATTACTGTGCTGGTGGCCATGTTGTGGGTAACCGAAGCGCTGCATATTGCTTTACCCGCACTCATTCCTTTCTTCGCCTTTCCTATGGCGGGGGTTATTAGCTATCAAGAAGCCGCATCGGCATTAGGTAACCACGTTATCTTGTTGCTGATGGGGGCGTTTATGTTGTCTAAGTCGCTAGAAAAATCTGGCGTACATAAACGTTTAGCGGTGTACCTTATTCAGCTAACCGGTGCAAACAGTGCCCGCAGGCTGGTATTTGGCTTTATGTTTACCTCGGCCATATTAAGCATGTGGATTTCAAATACCGCCACCACGCTTATGCTGCTTCCTATTGCCCTTGCCATTATTCATGCATCTAATTCACCTAAACTGGGTGTAGCCGTGTTACTGGGTATTGCTTACGCTGCTAGTGTGGGCGGTGTAGGTACGCCTATTGGTACACCACCCAATATTATTTTTATGAGTGTGTATCAGCAAGCTACGGGCACAGAAATTAGTTTTATTGACTGGATGAAAACTGGTGTGCCTATTGTGTTAGTGGCATTGCCCTTGATGGCATTGTGGTTAACTCGGCATTTAAAGGGAGTGAAAACCGGTGGGCTTCCCGATGTTGGCCCTTGGCGAAGCGCAGAAGCACGGGTGCTGTTAGTCTTTACTTTAGTGGCGATGGCGTGGGTATTTAGGCCTTATTGGACAGCGTGGTTCGGTATGGACTTCGTGGGAGACAGCACCATAGCCTTAGCGGGTGTGGTACTAATGTGTGTTATTCCCAATGGCGAGCGTGAAGTTACTCCTTCTGGCAGCAAACAAGGTTGCTTACTTGACTGGAATACCGCGCAGCAAATTCCATGGGGAATGCTGTTGGTGTTTGCTGGGGGCATTTGTTTGGCCCAAGCGTTTACTGCGTCGGGCTTAAGTGAATTACTAGGGCAGGGATTAACGGGCTTAGCGGTGTTACCCTTGTTCTTATTGGTGTTAGTGCTGTGCTTGTCGGTAAGCTTTGTAACAGAAATTACATCAAATACGGCTACTGCTACCTTATTAATGCCCATTTTAGCCAGCGCGGCGGTGGCTATAGATGTAGACCCGCTTATTCTCATGATGCCAGCAGCCATTAGTGCAAGCTGCGCGTTTATGATGCCGGTGGCAACACCCGTAAACGCCATTGTGTATAGCAGTGGTGAACTTACGGTGAAAACCATGGTGCGCGAGGGCGTAGTACTAAATATTATTGTGGCGTTTGTGGTAACCGCTGGTGTGCTGTTAACGCGAACTTAGTTTTCTTATCTGTACAGGAAAGCGCTATTTAGCGACTATTTATTAGCGTTTAGTTAGCGTTTAGTTAGCGCTTAGTTAGCGTAAATTTCACTTACCTGAATGCCGTGAAGCGTTAGCCGTGTTTATACGGCCACTTCATCAAAACCGGCTTCGGCATTTAAGAAGCGTGCGAAGGTAAACAAGTAGTCAGACAACCGGTTTAAGTAAGCAGGCACTACGGCAGGTACATCGTAGTGCTTGGTAAGCACTATAACAGCCCGCTCGGCTCGTCGGCATACCGCACGGCATACATGGCTTTGGGCAGCCGCTTTACTGCCGCCAGGTAGTACAAAGGTAGTTTGCGGGCCCAGTGTGGCTGTCATCTTATCAATATCACTTTCAAGCTTAACAACATCGTCTTGCGTTAGGGTAGAGCTAGCTGAAATAGCAAAACCTGCCTGAAACAGGTTGCGCTGTATGGTGTAAATGTCTTCTTTCAAATGCACGGCTACCATTGAAGCCAATAGCCCCAAGTGGCTGTTAAGTTCATCGATATCACCGTAGCTTTGTACTACCGCATCATCTTTTTCTACTCTTACTGGCTTATCGGCATATATTTGCGTACTGCCTTTGTCGCCCGAGCGGGTATAAATTTTCATGCTGGTATTAATCCTTGTTCTTACTCTTCAGGTGCGCTTGGGCGTTTGTAACGACGAATTTGTACCACCATGCCAAATAAGGGGTGATCAAAGTAATGAAGCTGGTTGCTGATTACCCGGCGCTGTTCGCTAAAGGGCAACGACACCAATTGATATTCTGGCGTAGCGTTGGCATCTTCATTGCTGCTTGCGCTAATAATAGAGCTTGATGAGCTGGCTGCCGCTTGCCCTTCAACAGGAATAGGCTGGCGATAGAAAAGCTCACTATCGATATGCAAATAAGGCACACGGTTAATGTATTTCAAAAATACTTTCATGTTGCCGTCTACTTTCCAAATAGGCGCTCGAAATGCTGCACTTATATTACTTTCGTCAGCGTCGTCGATAACATCGGCGTTATCTAACGCTAGTAAATCTTTAAATAAGATGGGCGCAGGGCTAGCAAGCCGCGCATCTAAATCGTAAAAGAAGTCGCTTGTTATGGTTTCGGTGCTGGTGGCATTCAGTCCAAGTGGCTGGCTGTTACCTTGGTAATCATTTGAACCGTTAGTTTCACTAGTGCCGCTAATGCCACTGGTGCCACTGGTGTTAGCGTCTAGACTTTGGATTTTATCTTCTAAATTTTGATAGCTGTTTTCATCAAAGCCGTTTGAACCAGGGCTATTTGAACCATAGCTGTTTTCATCAAAGCTATTTGAACCAGAACTGCCAGAGATTGACGCAGTGCTGCCAAAGCGAAGTGGTGGCTGCGGCGGGCGCTGAACACCGTCTTGGTCAAACTCATCTGAAAAGTTGTTGCCAGCAAAAAGGCGAACGTTGAAAGCTTCGTCTTTACCGAATTTTACAGGTTGTCGCCACGTTACATGTAACAAGCGAGTGAGATCGCGATTCTGCCTAATTTGACGCGACAACGACGTCATTTCTTGTGCGTTCTTCGTTAATAAATGGGCGTGGCTAGCCAATGGCCAATCGCTACCTTCTGGGGTAATGGGCAATTCTTTAGGAGCCGGTAGGCGGTTATCAGGGCGATGAATATGCCACTTACTGTCGTAATAGCTCAACCAAGGCTTTTGTACTACGCAATACGGCTGGTTAGGTACCGTAACGGTTTCTGTTTCATCTAAACCTAGAAATTCTGTCCAATAACCGGCAATTTCTTCTGCCGATAAGCCATTATCTGATAAATCATCATTTGATAACGTGTCGGTTGAAGCTTGGTTGCCCATTAATGATTGGGAGCCCAGCTCATTGGCAAAATTAGTTTGAGTAGACTGAAGTTGATATGAATCGGCTTCTTTAAATATTACTTTCGATGCCTGGTTTGTTGCTTGCGCAAGAGATTGGCCAGATGCATAGTCTGAAGAGCTTGATTGCGCATTTGCTTCACTTGAGGCACTGGCAAAATAATCGAATTCTGGCCACTCAAGCGTATTGGTTTCACCACAAACCGCAATGCCTTGTTTTAGCATGCTAATGTCGGGGGTAATAACCGCGCCTATTACATCGGCATCGGTAGCCGGAACGGCTAATGAATCAGCTAAATCGAACTGTTCTTCAAGGGCAGACATTGCCACCTTTCTTTCAAAAACAATAACTTCAACATCGAACCACCAGTCGTCATTTGCCAACAACGGGGTAGAAGCCAATACAGCAAGTAGTGGGCTCCAACGAAAAAACCTCATGTTATCGCGACTCCTTTGCAAGGTCGGCAATGATATCGCTAATAAACGCAATACGCGCTTTTGCAGTATCAGTCTGTTTTACTAATCGTAGTTTCTGGCTGCCTTCAAATTTGAAGGTGTTTGGCTTGGTTTGTACCAGCTGAATTATATAGCCAGGGTCAACCTTGGTGGTATCTGTAAACTCTATGGTACCGCCTTGTGATGACAAGTCTACTTTAAGCACGCCTATGGCTTCTGCTTTTATTTTTATTTCCGCTACTTCTACTAAGTTTTTCGCCGGTTCTGGTAATAAACCAAAGCGGTCGATACATTCTACTTGGAATTCGTCTATGTCGTCTTGATTTTTACAGCTGGCCAAACGTTTATATAGCGAAAGCCTGGTGTTTACATCGGCAATATAATCATCTGGCAGTAGGGCAGGAATACGAAGCTCTACTTCGGTGTGGCCTGCCATGGCATCGTCTAGCGAAGGTTCTTTACCTTCTTTCAGTGATGTTACCGCTCTATCTAGCATGTCCATGTAAAGGCTAAAACCTATGCTGGCAATTTGGCCAGATTGGTCGTCGCCCAATAATTCACCTGCACCACGAATTTCAAGGTCGTGAGTGGCTAGCGCAAAGCCTGCACCTAAGTCTTCCAATTTCGATATGGCGTCTAATCGCTTCGCCGCATCTTTGGTCATGCGTTTAGGGTGCGGAGTAAGCAAGTACGCGTAAGCCTGGTGGTGTGAACGACCCACACGGCCACGCAATTGGTGCAATTGGGCAAGGCCTAAATGATCGGCTCTGTCCATAATAATGGTATTGGCGCTTGGCACATCAATGCCGGTTTCAATAATGGTGGTACACACCAGTACGTTGTAGCGCTGGTGGTAGAAGTCGCTCATCACACCTTCAAGTTCACGTTCGCGCATTTGGCCGTGGCCCATGGCAATACGTGCTTCAGGTACAATTTCGGCAATTTCTTCAGCGGTTCTGGCAATGGTATCTACTTCGTTATGAAGGAAATATACCTGCCCACCACGTAGAATTTCCCGCATTATCGCTTCGCGAATAGTGGCCTTATTACGCTGCTGCACAAAGGTTTTAATCGATAAGCGTCTTGCTGGCGCAGTGGCGATTATCGATAAATCACGCATGCCCGACATGGCCATATTTAACGTTCGAGGAATTGGCGTAGCGGTAAGGGTAAGAATATCTACGTCGGCACGTAGCGATTTTAGCTTCTCTTTTTGGCGAACCCCGAAACGATGCTCTTCATCGATGATCAGCAAGCCTAAATCTTTGAATTTAATATCGTTCGACAATAGCTTGTGCGTACCTACTACAATGTCTACCTTGCCTTCGCTAAGGCGCTGCATGGTTTCTTTCTGGCCCTTGGCGCTAATAAATCGGCTCATCACTTCAATTTCAAACGGCCATGCTGCAAAGCGATCTTTAAAGTTTTCGTGATGCTGTTGGGCAAGTAGGGTGGTGGGCACCAAAATAGCCACTTGTTTACCTTGGTTTGCAGCTAAAAATGCTGCGCGCATGGCCACTTCTGTTTTACCGAAGCCTACGTCGCCGCACACCAGTCTGTCCATAGCGTGCGGGCTGCCCATGTCGTGAATAACGGCAGCAATGGCTTGGGCTTGGTCTGGCGTTTCTTCAAACGGGAAGCTGTCGGCAAATTTTTGATATTCGTCCCATTCAATGTTGTACGCAAAGCCAGGTTTAGCGGCACGACGTGCGTATACATCAAGTAGTTCTGCGGCAACGTCGCGTACTTTTTCAGCGGCTTTTTGTTTTGCTTTGCTCCATGCATCAGAGCCTAACGAGTTAAGCGGTGCATGATCGGCATCGCCGCCGGTATAACGAGAAATAAAATGTAACGACGCCACAGGCACATAAAGTTTAGCTTGCTTGGCGTATTCAATGCACAAGTATTCGGTGGTTACACCGCCAGCATCAAGAGTTTGCATGCCAATATAACGGCCTACACCATGATCTAAATGTACCACGGGCTGGCCGGTGGTTAGCTCGGCCAAGTTACGAATAATGGCACTTTCGTCAGTGGCAGAGCGTTTGTCGCGGCGTCTACGTTGGCTTACCTTATGACCTAATAGCTCGGTTTCGGTGATAAATAGCAGTTCGCCACTGTCACTTCGCCAGTTAAAGCTATTTTCAACCATGCCCACGGTAATACCGATGGTGTCGCTGGCACTAACAAAGGTATTGAACGATTCCGCCGCTTTAGGCTTAATGCCCGCCTTTTGTAAAACGGTAAGTAACCCTTCTCGGCGGCCTTGAGTTTCAGCGCAAAACAGTACCTTGGCACCGCGCTTTTTGGCGTTGTTCACCGTGGCAATTAATTGTTCTGCCGGTACTTTCTTTTGGGTGTTAATAGCAATGTCGTCAAGCTTGTCGCAGCCTAAGTTAAAGCTGCCTGGCTTTTCTTCAATCACGTCTTTGGTCAAAGTTACCCGCGGCCACTGTTTAATTTCACCAAACAAGGTATTGATTGGTAAGAATAAATCTTCAGGTGGCAGCAATGGCCTTGCTGGGTTGTATCTGTGCTGTTCGTAACGTTCTTGAATGTCTGCCCAGAAAAACTCGCTGGCATCTTGTACATCACCGTGTAACAACAACACACTTTTAGGGTGCAGGTAATCGAATAAGGTAGCGGTTTTATCAAAAAACAGCGGCAAGTAATATTCAACACCGCTAGGCATGGTGCCTTTAGTTACTTGAGAAAACACCGATTCGGAGGCGTTGTTGGCATCGAACTTTTCTAAAAAGCGCTGACGGAAAAGGGTGATAGATTCTTTATCGGTAGGGAATTCCCGTGCTGGTAGCAACTTTATTTTTTCAACCGCATCGCCAGAACGCTGGGTTTCGGTATCGAAAAAGCGAATAGAGTCTACTTCGTCATCGAACAAATCAATACGAAACGGCTTGTCGCTGCCCATGGGGAATAAATCGATAATACTACCGCGCACCGAAAATTCACTGTGACTCATCACCTGGCTAACGTGCAAATAGCCCGCTTGCTCTAAGTTGCGTCTGAATTGGTCTCTATCAAGGGTGTCTCCCTTGTTCAGCATCAACAGGTATTTAGCGAGGTAATCGGTAGGTGCCAAACGTTGCATTAACGTGTTTACTGGCACAATGAAAATACCATTTACCTGCTGGGTGAAGCGGTACAAGGTTTCTAAACGCTGCGAGACAATATCTTGATGCGGCGAAAACGAATCGTAGGGCAGGGTTTCCCAATCGGGGAACACTGTAATAGGTACGTTGGTTTCACCGCTTTTATCACCAGAGGCGCCGCCAGGCATAAAGAACGCCAGCTCTTTTTCTAATTTTAGCGCCGATGGAGTGTCGGCGGTCACCAGCACAATAGGGCCATTGTATTGGGCTTGTGCTTGGGTGATGCACAGTGCGGCGCTGCTGCCTTGTAACTGACCCCATTGCTTGTGGTCTTGCACAGAGGCGGATTTTTTCTGGGTCGGCAAAGGCAAAGATAAAAGAGTTGCTGTCATGTCGTCCTATAAACTACTTATTCGGTTTAAGTGTGTTGCTGGGCTTCTGTTTTCTAGCTTTGGTTTTCCGGCTTTTATTCTCTGACTTTTATTATAGCGTCAGGCTCCGGAAGCCTTGTCTTGCGCGCGTTTTTTCAATTGCTGCGTTTGCAAATGCAAGCTGGCTCGAACAAGCAATTCTTGATCTTGCTCTCGGATGCTATTGAAAACAAAAGCTATATGGTAGTCATCCTCGACGTTCTCGCAAGTAATAACTTCCCCGTAGCAAAATATAGCGGCCGCTTCAGTATCAAGAAATAATTTGAGTTCAGCTTGGCTGCCGATGTTCATGGCGGTTGAGCTTTTAATAATTACGCCCCCGCCACCGAGCTTTATTGTGCTAAAACGATGATCTGGTTCATCTTGCTGGTGCAAAATAAATGACATCATCAAATCTATTTTACGAGCTTGGTGATTTAAGTATTCCGCCAACGATTCAGCATGGTCGCTTAAATGGCGCAACGGGCGAAGTGCTTGAGCTTCAATACTTGCCATTTCGCTCGCTACGCGAAAAGCATAGGGCATGGCTTGCTCTAAACCCGCTTCAGAAGGTACGGATTCACTTTCAGCAAGTGGCTTCACGTTAATGTTAACGTTGTGCTGAATAGAGAAATACTCATCGAACTGGGCTTTTTTTTCTTCTAGGCTTAGGTTTTCCATCATATCTCCCGCCACTTATCTTGTACGGCCAGTAGCTTACACGTAGTATACGCACTTTACTATTTTGAGATTGCCCCGTCATCACACCTTTGGACTAAGCGCGCATTATGTACTTTCCTCTTCCCGCTTTTATAGCTTATCGGTATGCGAAATCTGGCCCGGCGCAGTCGTCTAGCCAAAATAGCTTTGTTTCCTTTATCAATCGCTTTTCAGTAGCCGGTATTGCCCTTGGCCTGACGGCGCTTATTATTGTGCTTTCAGTAATGAACGGCTTTGAAGCACAGTTAAAACAGCGCATTTTGGGTATTGTGCCGCATATTGAAATTAATGCGCCTGTTGAAGATAGCTTTGTAATGGGCTTGCCCAATGTGGTGGCAAGCATGCCGTTTAGAGAAGCTGAAGCGGTGGTGCAATCTCGTTCCGATTTACGTGGTGTACAGTTACATGGTGTGCAAGCAGGCAGCATGGTGCAGCACACCATGGTTGCTCACGAAATGCAGCAGGGCGATTTTGCAAGCCTAACGGCAGGTAGCTATAACGCCATTATTGGCCGAGCCCTTTCTATTCAATTAAATGTGCGGGCTGGCGACAAACTTCGGGTGATGGTGGCTGGCGCTAGTGTTTACACACCATTCGGTAGAATGCCAAGCCAACGGTTGGTCACTATTTCGGGTGTATTCGATATGGGCTCGCAAATGGATGACAAAGTTATTTATATGCAGCTTGATGATGTGAACCGATTATTGCGAGATGTATCGGGTAAGAATACGGCTACTCGATTATTTTTAGACGATGCTTTTTTGTATCAAGACACGCTAAAGCCTATTGTTGAGGCTGATTTGCCTGTACGCACATGGCGCGAGCGCCAAGGCCCTTTGTTCGATGCTGTAAAAATGGAAAAGAACATGATGTTCTTAATGCTGCTATTAATTATAGCCGTGGCAGCGTTTAATTTGGTTTCATCGTTAGTGATGGTGGTGTCTGAAAAACAAGGCGACATTGCAGTACTGCAAACCCAAGGTATGCTGCCTGGCACCATTATGACGGTATTTGTTTTAAACGGGCTGTTTAATGGCGTGAAAGGCGCGGGTATTGGATTGGTGGCTGGTGTGGTGATTACTTTACTACTAAACCCCGTCATGAGTTTACTGAATGTGCCTATTGCGTTGTCGTCAGATGGGCAGGGGTTACCAATTGATATGCACTGGCTGCAAATAGTTTTTGTGACCCTATTTTCATTGTTGCTTTGTATTGTAGCGAGTATTTACCCTGCTAGGCGTGCCATGAAAACCCAACCTTCGCAAGCACTTCAAAACGAATAAGTTAGTGAAATTGCCGTGCAAATTGCGGCAAAATTCACTATAATCGCGGTCTTTAAATTTCGGCCAGTGAGACGTCATGAACAAGAATTTTATCACCTCGCAAGCGTTGCTTCAGGATTCCTTTCGTTTAGCAGCAAAGGTGTATGATGACGGGTTTCGCCCCGATTTCATCATTGGTATTTGGCGCGGTGGTGCACCTATCGGCATAGCGGTACAAGAATTTTTTGAGTTTAAAGACTATTCTACCGACCACATTGCGGTGCGTACTTCTTCTTACTATGGCATTAATAAGCAATCTAAAGAAATTCGTGTTCACGGTTTACACTACTTGGTGGAAAACGCAGACGCAGAACATAAGCTACTTATTGTTGATGATGTTTTCGATTCGGGCCGCAGTGTAGATGCGCTTATTCAGCAAATTCGCAAATTGATGCGTTTGAATATGCCAAAAGACATTCGTATTGCATGTCCATGGTACAAGCCTCAGAACAACACAACTGATATTGTGCCTGATTACTACGTAAACGAAAGTGACGAGTGGTTAGTGTTCCCACACGAAATCGCTGGGTTAAGCGAAGAAGAAATTCGTGAAGGCAAAGGCGAACTAGCCGACGTTATGGATATCTTATTCGACAAAAAGTAAGCGCAACACGCTAGCTTTTACAAAGACACCCATATTAAAACCGCCAATCAGGCGGTTTTTTTGTGCCTAGATTTATCAAGACACCCACGTTATTTCGGCATTCTCTTATCAAGACACCCACGTTATTTCGGCATTCTCTTATCAAGACACCCACGTTATTTCGACATTCTCTTATCAAGACACCCATCTTTATGCTTATCACTATAAGGTGGATGCTCTTGGTTATATTTAAGGCTGCAAACGTGGGTGTCTTCATAAATCTGGTTTTGAAAAAACATGGGTGTCTCCGTAAGGAGTTTATGAATTAGGGTGGGTGTCCAGATAATTCATCAAGGTATAAAGGTGGGAGTCCATGTAATTTAGTAGAGTGCAAATGGTGGGTGTCTTGTTTAGTTATCGAAATAAAACTTATCGTGGAAGGTGTAAACCCAAGTGGGTTGATAGATAACAAGTAGGGTGATGGCCATTCCGTTGAGTAAGGCTTCTGGAAAGACCAAAAGTGGAATGAGAAGTACAAAATTATCGTAAATAACATCCCACGTATAAATGCCATCAACAAAATAATAACCCGCAAGTGCGCCGGTTTTAAGAGCAATGCTGAGTGCGCCTGGAAAGAAAGCGCACACAAAAATATAAACGAACAGCTGGCGGGGTAAATGGTGAAAAGACACTAAATATACCAAGTAGGTTACCGCGACAGGCAGCATAACCCCTAATACGCCATTTACACCTAAGGTGTGCCACTGTGCAAAACCAGCGGCGGTAGCACCTAATAACGCGAGGGTGCCGGCCAGAATGGCGTAACGAAACCCGAGCATAAGTGTGACCACACTCAAACCTACAAAATGTACGTCTAGCCCTTCAAAAATTCCCACTTTGAAGATCCAAAAAGCGAACAACGCGGCAGCGCTACCAAACAACAGGTGCTGTTGGTGTTTATCACCCATTAGGCCTACAACAGAAATTTGTTTAATAACGCCAACTAGGGTTAAACAATATAAAGCTAGGCCAAGCCACTGTAGCGTTGTCACGTACTCTCCGTTATTTATCTACTGTCGATTTCTTATTTACTGTAAGTAGCCCAAATAGGCGCATGATCTGACGGCTTTTCAATGCCGCGAAGTTCATAGTCTATTCCGGCATCACTCAATCGTTTATGCATAGAAGGGGTAGCCAGAATAAGATCAATACGAAGACCACGATTATCATTAAAACCTTTTGAACGATAATCGAACCACGAGTACCTGTCGGTAGTGTCAGGGTTCAAGGTTCTAAAGCTGTCTTCAAATCCCCAATCCATTAGTGTGTTCAACCACACTCTTTCTTCGGGTAAAAAGCTACACTTGCCCGTGCGCAACCAGCGTTTTTTGTTTTCTTCGCCAATGCCAATATCTAAATCGGTATGAGAGATATTCACATCGCCCATCACAATGACATTTTCATCTGGAGTATGGTGGGTGTCCAGATAAGTCATTAAATCTTTATAGAACTTACGTTTTGCGGGGTATTTAGTTTCGTGCTTTTCGTTTTCGCCTTGTGGGAAGTAACCATTTAATACCGTTACTGGCTGGCCGTCGTTGTCAGTGGTTTTCAATATGATCATGCGACGCTGCGCATCTTCTTCATCAGTAGGGAAACCCATAAGCACAGACTCAGGCTCTTTTTTCGCTAAAAAAGCCACGCCGTAATGACTCTTTTGACCATGAAAATAAACGTGGTACCCCATGGCTTCAACTGCTTCGACAGGAAACTGTTCGTTATGAACTTTTATTTCCTGCAGGCCAATAATGTCAGGTTGATGTGCATCTATTAATGCTTGAAGTTGGTGAAGGCGAGCGCGAATGCCATTGATATTAAATGAGATTACTTTCATAAGAACTTCTTAAAAAAACGAATTAATGAATATTAACAGAATGCTGGGTTTAACTTAATGTTTGTGGTGGCAAATTTGTACTTTTTCCTAGCGACATAAGATGATCAAACCAAAGGTTGGCATCGTTGATAATAGCCACGCTTAACGTTTCACTGTTTTGGTTCTCAACATCCGCCCCTTCAATTATTAGGGGTAATATACGTACTACTTCTTGCTTAAATTCAGGCCAAGCTTTGGCCTGTTTTGCCATGGATTGGTAGTAATGTGTAGGAAAACCGAACCCCGCCTTTTCAAGCCTGCGGCTAATAATATTGGCGCCCATTGATGAGCCTAGCCATACATACATCGCAGAAATAGCAGCTGAAAGTGGTGTTTCAAAACGAGTTGAGTCAACGTTTTGCAATTCACTAGTACACTGGGCGCTGATTGAATTTAGCTCTGCTAAGTCGTTATCAAGCGCCGTTATCACTGCTTGGGTTTCAAACTGATTTGCTAAAGCCTGAAGAGTAGGGTATTTCTCAGTTGCATCGTTAATAACTAACGTGCAACGCTGGTGGAATTCTCGCATAACGCAAAGTACGTTAAGGTAATTTCCACGGTGAGCTTCATGAGCTTCACTGTCGTTACACCCCACCATATTATGAAAAAGCGCAAAGGGCGTGCTGTGCTCTAACTCTTCATGTTTGTTGTAAGTTTTTGCTTTTAGGTCGCTAAATAAGTTGTGCATGAAGTTTTAAGCTTTGCGTTTTTTGAAAGAAAGGCAGATGTAATGTACTACCATGAAATGCAGATTGCTAATGTACAAGAAGCATGTGAAATGCGTTTTGAAACCCCAAGCGTAAAACTGAGGCAATGCTACATGAAACTGGTCGCAATAATATTAGCCGTAGGGAATGTTTTCAACTTGAATTTATAAGATTAAAGAGGCTTTGCTATTTGGCGGGGAAGCCTGCAAAGGGTATACTTAGCGCCTCTTATCGGCGCCTCTTATCGGCGCCTCTTAAATATAAGGTAATTTTTTGTGTTTCCAGATACTGTAACCGCCACCCTGAACGATACTGTGCTAGCGCAAGCTAAAAGTTTGTCTGCTGAAGACCGACAAATGCTAGTGATCAGCTACGTACCCAAAGCGAAAGAAATTTGGCTAATCCAAGGTACAGAAGGCTTTGTCATGCTGGAAGACAACGACATTACTCGACTACCCGTTTTCCCTCACAATAGCTTAGCGCAGGCGTGGTTGGACGACAACCAAATTACGGGTACGTGCGTGGCAGTACCATTTGATGAGTTTACCGAAACGTGGTTACCGGGTTTAACTAAAAATGGGGTGGAATTGGTTATGTTTCCTACCTCTGCTGATGCCGAAAATTTAGTGATGACGGCAGAAGAGCTAAGCGCCGAGTTTAGCGCAGATGCTAGTGCCTAGCTGTTGGGCTCAGTTTTCTGAAGACGTTGATATGAACAACCACGCTGTAACCTCAAAACGATGACAGAATCTACGCAACTGTTGCCGCTAGGGCAATCCGTGGCTACGGCAAAAGGCTGGGATGGCGCCACTCGCGCCATTATGCTGGCTGGCAAGCAGTTGTTGGCTTTATCTGAGTCGGCACGCACTGAAGACTCATTGGTACCGGGCTGCGAAAGTAAAGTGTGGGTAGCGTGTACGCCTTCACAGCCCTCGGGCGACATTTTAATTGCGGCTTACTCACCCAGTAAAATAATTCGCGGCGTGCTGGCGGTACTACTGGAAAAGGCGAATAGCCTTTCAGAAGAACAAAGAAAGGCGTACGATTTTGAGCAATACATGAACGCGTGTAATTTGCAGCGCCATTTAAGCCAATCTAGAGGCAATGGTATCTTAAGTGTATTGCGCCGCTTAAATACGCTATAAGTTTTGATTTTTAGCTTCAATCCACTGCGACATGTATTTACTCGCATTCAAGGTTTGATGCCATAGCAGCCCTTGTAAAAACAAGGCCTTGCGATGGGCACTAACATCTGAAGCTATAATGGCAACTCGTTCTGCCAAGGTTTCACTCTCTTTGTCATTTTCAAAAGCGTGATACAAGGCTAACCCTAACTTACTTGCTGACGACCAACTCTCTTCGCTGTTGTAAAACCTAGCGGCGTGTTTCGCGAAGTCTTCTGGGGTATCGCAAATTGCGCCTCCCCATGCAGGCTGCGTAGCACTATTCTCTGTTGCTTCTGTACTCTTCAACGAAGAACTTGCCGCCAATGGCGTTATGGGGGACATTTCTTCAGCAATACTTTCAGCAATACCTTCAGCGCCAACCCAGGTTGTAAGGGTAGGGGTACCACATCGCATGGCTTCTAGTATTTTGCCTTTAATACCTGCACCAAAGCGCAGTGGCGCTATAAGAAGTTTAGCGTTAGCAATCACATCGTGTGCATTTTCAGCCCAGCCATCTACGTAAAATCCAGTTTTGGGGTTATGTAATTGCGTTGCTTTTTTAGGTGGGTAGGCCCCATAAATATGTAAATTTGCTTGGGGGAGCACCTTTTTAATAGCGGGCCAAACGGTTTGCTTTAGCTGCAAGACGGCATCCCAATTTGGCGCATGTCGAAAATTGCCAATAGTGACAATGTCGGTGCGTTTTTGAAAATCTGGTGCCTTGTCAGTTACTGTCGCGAGATTAAGCGGATGGTAATAAAGCTGTTTTGCGGGAACGTGGTAATAATCGGTAAGCAGTGCGTACTCGGTACGAGAAATGACCAACGTAAGGTCGCAGCGTAAAATAGCGGCAATTTCCCGCTGAGCTAAAGGCGTATTGTAGTCAGCTTCTTTCGCGGCGTTGGCAATGTGCGCCACAACAGGAGAGGCTGCAGTTTCTTTGGATGCCCGCAGTGCATTATCGTGTGCTTTAACGGCATCGTGCCTAGCTTGTCGTAAACTGTGCAGGTCTTCGGTGTTTAAAATGCGGATAGCAGAAGGACAGGCGTCTTTTACTCGCCAAGAAAATTGCTCTTCGGTCATATATCTGTCGAAAATAACCACGTTAGGCGACAGTTTCTCAATTCGTTCATTAAAGCTGCTGCAATTAAGTGCAACTGCTTCACTACTTACACCTATATTATCTAGGTCTGTTTTATGAATACTGTCTGTTGCCGCGGTCATAAAAGTAACGTTATGGCCGTAGCTTAGAAACTGATTAATTAAGGCCAGCATATTTTGACCTGCGGCGGAGGAATTGGGTTCAGGCCACACGTAGCCAATGACTACAACCTGCATTATGCCTTGTGACATGCCTTGTAACATGATTACCTGTGCTTAAATGTGTAAAGCGCGAAATAGTAGCACAGCAGGAAATAAAGAAAATGAAACTTTATCGCGAATAAAAGTGCTTAAAACCTTCTGCTTTTAAGGGGGAACCCCTATTGGGACTGAATAAAATGTAATGTAATTTATCGCATACTATACGAAAGATAATGAATTCTAATTAGCTAGGCTAAATAATCGCGCTATAATGTAGCTAGTAGTGAAAAAGCTAATCATGTTTTATAGTTACCGTTTTATTTTAAGACTTGATTGCGAGATACCCTCTTCTAAATAGAGTAGGTTATATCAGGAGCGTACACCTAAATGACCCTACAAGATATTATCAGTAACGCGAGTACGTTGTTTGTGCTGCCCGACTCGGTAACGCGTTTAAAAGCGTGCATGGATGATGGAGCATCTAATATTGACGATATTGCAGACATCATCTCTTTTGACCCTTCGTTAGCGACACAGCTATTAAGAGTGGCGAATTCGGCCTTGTACCGTTTTCCAAATAAAATAGATACTATTACTAAAGCGCTACAAGTAGTGGGTACGCGCTCTACGTACGATCTAGCACTTGCATTTGGTGTTAGCCAAGCGTTCAAAGAAATAGATGGCCAAGTTATCGACTTAGATAAATTTTGGGAGCAAAGTGTCTCTTGCGGTCTGTTAGCAAAGTATTTTGCTGAAATGCGAAATATCAGAGAGCCGGAACGCTTATTTGTTGCGGGCTTACTGCATAATATTGGTGAGTTGGTTGTCGTGGACATGTTGCCAGATAGCGCGAAGCGTTGTCAGGCGTTTAACGCAAGAGTTAGTCCTGCTGAATTACAGGCTGGTGTTTTGGGCTACACATTTACGAATGTGTCTGCGGGGATCATCAAAGAGTGGGGTATCCCTGAAACAATCTATAAGCCTATTGCAAATATACACGGCGAAAAACGCAATCAATCTGATATTGAAGAGCAGATCTTGCAGTTGTCATACGTTTTGGCTTTAGATAACGTGAATTCAGAAATTTATCCTAGCTACAATAACTTAAAACCTGAATTGCACGAGAGCCTATCGCTTAATCGCGACGATTTAGAAGATGCATTGGATATTACCAACTTGCAGTGTATCTCAGTTATTTCCCTATTCAACCCTAACGCGTTTATGCTTTATTAACGAGAAAGGGCGTACTCATTTATGCAGTACGCCCTTTTTAGTATCTAATTTTAGTGCCTTTCTAGCTAAGTCTAAGTCGCTCTTCAAACATCGCGACCTAATACCTAATCAAAAATTGCCACGGTCTGGCGACTTATAGCAACAACTTCGTTGTCTTTATCCCAAATAGTGGCTTCAGTATGCCCATAGCCATCTTCTGCCTGACGGGTATGCGCTTGGTAAGCAAACCAGTCTGTAGGGTCTACCTGCTTATGCGGGTGGATAAATTCTAAATTCCAACTAACAGTACTTGCTGGGGCAGGCAACTTCATCATTTGTAACAGCGTGGGCGGCCAAGCATCAATCATGGTAATGATGTGTGCATCTGTGATCTTCGCGGGTGGCTTTTTAAAACGCATGTGCCCGTGGTAAACGCTGGTCTTTTTGCGGGTGAAGGGAATGCCTCCCTTATCGATGGCTAAATCGAAATGACGCAAAAACTTAGGGGTAACCTTTGGAATTTGCGGGATGAATTTGCCTTTGGTGGGCACCGGCATGTCATGGGTGTCTTGGTTTTCTACTTTAATGCCCGATTTTCTGCCAATACCAAAGCAGGCTTGCACGAACACGCAGCTTTTACCATTTTGCTTTGCATGAGCGGTATATTGAGATACGTTTTTGCCCTCACGCAATAAGGTTACTTCAATTGAAAATGGCGTATCTGGCGAAAGTGGACCTACAAAGTTAGTGGTAAATGAACGCAGCACGCGTTCTTCACTGACTTTTTGACGAATAGCACTGTACGCCATGCCTGCTGAAATACCGCCGAATGCTGTACGCCCTTGCGCCCAATTACTGGGAATAATGAGGTTATCTACTTTCCACTGATTTTCAGAAAGTGCCTCTAATGAAGAAAGAGTTAAAAGCTCGTCTACCGTCATGGTGTTTGTCTGGTCTGATGAGTAAGGGTGCCGATATCCTACCTTAAGCTCAAGCTAACAGAAAGCCTAGGCTAACATTCCTTTTTATATTTACAAATAAGTAACAATAAGTTGTCAATCTTTTAACCTGCCGCGTAGACTGAGTTTTCATTGAATTTAAAGGGAATGATATGGCCCATAGTCAGGTTCAAACGGCACCAGTAGAGAAAGCGGATACGTCCCGCGCCTACAGAAATTATGTGTTAGTGATACTAACGCTGGTTTACGCATTTAATTTTATTGATAGACAGATCATAGGCATCCTTTCTCCATTCATTAAAGCTGATTTGGGTTTAGATGACGCGCAGTTAGGCTTATTAAAGGGTGTTTATTTTGCCATTCTTTATACCGTGGTGGGCATTCCTATTGCGTGGCTTGCCGATCGCTATAGTCGCGTGAATATCATTGCTATCTCGCTCACCCTATGGAGTGGGTTTACCGCTGCTTCGGGGCTTGCCATGAACTACACCCAACTGGCGCTGGCTAGAATTGGTGTGGGCATTGGTGAAGCAGGTGGCAGCCCACCTTCACACAGTATTATTTCCGACCTATTTCCTAAAGAAAAACGTGCTGGCGCATTGGCGGTGTACTCATTGGGTATTCCGTTTGGCGTGATGTTGGCATTCTTTGCTTCTGCATTCTTCTTACAAGGCGGTTCCGCTGATTGGCGTACCGTAATGATTAGTGTGGGGTTACCGGGCGTAATATTAGCGCTATTACTCAAGTTTACGGTGAAAGAGCCAAAACGCACCGAGTCAGTACAAACTGATGACGCTGAAAAGCCCAGTGTTTCAGCTTCACTCAAAACTTTGTTGAAGATTCCAACGTGGTGGGGAATGGCGTTAGGCATTTCTTTTGGTTCGTTCGGTAACTACGCCATTTCAACATGGATCATCGATTATTATGTACGTGCTTTTGCAGGGCTAGATATAACGCAGTTGCTTATTGCGTTCGGTATTATCAATGGCTCTGCTTATGCGTTAGGCGTATGGCTGGGTGGTTATATTGCCGATAGATGGGGTAAGCAAAATAAGAAAGCGTATGCGTTGCTACCTGCTATTGCGTTAATCATTGGCGTACCAGCGTTGTATTTTTCGCTTCAAGTTAACGACTTATGGTTGTCAGTAGGCTTAATGACGTTCTTACTCTTCACCAGTGGTTCCTACTTAGGCCCAAGCTTTGCCATGGCGCAAACCCTTGCACCTATCAATGTTCGCGCTATGTCTACTGCATTGTTTTTCTTTGTACTGAATATAATTGCATTGGGCGGCGGGCCAACGATTACCGGTATTATAAGCCAAGCGTTAGTGCCGTCGTTGGGTGAAGTTGAAGCGCTTCGTCAATCTTTACTGTATTTGATTGTGCCTTATGCGCTTTCTATTATCGTGTTCTTATGGACCAGTACTAAAATTGTTAAAGATTGGGAGATGGCAGAGTCGAGAGGGCTGTAGTACTATCTTCTTCATAAATAACATGTTGTTTTAATTAAGGGCTGGTTTACCGGCCCTTACTTTTCCCGCTTTGCTATCGGTACGTATAGCTTTGGTACCGTTTTTCGTGAAGGAGTATTTCATTGTCGAAAACCGATATAAGTTTTCACTTTGCCCATGCAAATGGATTTCCTGCAGGTAGTTATAACGCGCTTTTTTCTTCATTACCTGAGCACTTTCATCGTCTTCATGTCGACCGGTTTGGTCACGACCCTCAATTGCCAGTAAATGCGAATTGGCGCAATCAAGTTAATGAGCTCATTAAACACATAAAAGCCGAAAACACCGACAGTAGAGGTGTTTATGCGGTAGGGCATTCTTTTGGTGCGGTGATTTCATACATGGCAGCCTGCGAAGAGCCCAGCTTATTTCGTGGGCTTATCATGCTTGATCCTCCATTAGTGATGGGGCCCATGAGTTACTTTTTTCGCTTTGCAAAGAAGACACCGTTAATTAATAAATTAACCCCAGCAAAGCTAGCTGAAACGCGAAATACGCAATGGCCATCTCATACTGATATGGAAGCGTATTTTCAAGGAAAAGCGCTGTTTCGTAATATGGATAAGCGGTGTATTCGTGATTATGTAAAGCATGTAACCCACACTAAAGGTGAGCTGACATCGCTAACATTTAAAGCCGAGGTAGAAGCGTCGCTATTTCGCAATGTACCGCACAATTTAGGTAAGTATAAAGGTAAACTGAAGTGCCCGGCATTGCTGGTAACGGCTAAAGATGGTGCCGTGTGTAGACCGGCTATGTACGAAAGGTTAATTCAGCATAACAACATTGACCATACTGAATTTAAAGGTGGCCATATGTTTCCGCTAGAACATCCTGAAGCAGTGGCTGAACTCATATCAACCACTATTTCAAAATGGAATAACTAGCTATTAGTTGGGAGATAGGCCGCCAACAGGTTGGCCTAGCATTTCTCTTGTAACTAACACCACGCCTTTTTCTGAAACACGGAATCCTCGTGCTCTATCGTCATCGTGGTTGTAGCCGATAACGGTGCCTTCTGGAATAACACAGCCTCTATCTAGCAGTACTTTTCTTAGTTTACAATGACGCATGATTTCTACATCAGGCAAAATTACCGCATCTTCTATAAGCCCGTACGAGTGCACTCTAACGTTAGAGAAGCAAATTGTGCCGCGAAGGGTTGAACCAGAAATGATACAACCGCCAGACACAACCGAATTAATCGCTTCACCGCGTCTGTCGTGATCTTCCCACACAAATTTTGCAGGCGGTAATTGTTCTTGGTAGGTCCAGATAGGCCACTTTTGATCGTACAAATTAAGCTGTGGAACTGGCGCAACCATCTCCATATTGGCTTCCCAAAATGAATCAATGGTACCTACATCTCGCCAATAGGCATCGCCACCGCCGGTGCTTTCAAATTCAAACGCATACACGGGATGATCTTTGATAATCGACGGAATAATATCTTTACCAAAATCACGCTGTGAGCCAGAGGTTTCAGCGTCTCTTCGTAATTGTTCGAAAAGAAATTCAGTATCGAAAACATAGTTGCCCATTGATGCTAGGCAGCGGGTATCATCGCCAGGTAGGGGAGCCGGATGCTCAGGTTTTTCTGCAAAACCGTTAATACGGAAGTTTTCGTCAACCGACATCACACCAAATGAACCAGCAGCTTCTTCGATAGGCACCGACATACATGACACGGTCATTTTTGCGCCACTTTCAACATGACGAGCTAGCATAGTACCGTAATCCATGCGATAGATATGGTCGCCAGATAAAATCATTACGTACTTGGGGAGTTCGTCTCGAATAATGTCGATATTTTGGAATACTGCGTCGGCGGTACCTTCGTACCAGCTATCCGAAAATCGCTGAGAAGCAGGTAGTATTTCTACTGACTCGCCAAGTTCCTTCTTGAAGTGACCCCAGCCGCGTACTAAATGTCTTATTAATGAATGAGACTTGTACTGAGTTACTACGCCAACGCGTCTAATGCCTGAATTAATACAATTGGATAGCGGAAAATCGATAATTCTAAACTTACCGCCAAAATAGAGTGCAGGTTTTGCGCGCCACGTTGTTAGTTCGTGTAAACGTGACCCCCTTCCTCCAGCTAATATAAGTGCGTAGGTATCGCGAGTCAGATTACTAATATAGCGTGAACTCTGATCTGCCATGTCCTCGTTCTCCATTTTTTGAGACACAATTTTGCGGTGTCGATGAATGTGTAAAAACCGTAATTCATACCGATAGCACTAGGGCGTAGTAAGTAGATTATTGCCCTTAAAAATTAGGTTTTATGATAACCTAACTTCATATTACACAAGAATAAATATAAAGCCACGGCGTTTTACTGAACTATGTAAAAAAAACGTTATTTTTTTCTTAAGGGATTTTTTATGTCTTCTACTACCCCAGTTATCTTTGACCACGATGGTGGTATTGACGATTTATTATCGTTAATACTTTTACTGCGTTTGCCTAATATTGATGTGGTGGGTGTCACTATTACGCCAGCCGATTGTTATCCTGATGATGCTTTGCTTAGTACTCGTAAAATTCTAACATTGACAGGGAACACTCATATTCCCGTGAGTGTAGGGCAGTTAACCGGCCCAAATCCGTTTCCGCCTGAATGGCGGGCTCAGCCTAAAATGTGCCATGCTACACCTTTGATGTTGCGTACGTCTCATGATGAAGTGAAAGTAGAACCCAAGGCCGCTCATGAATGGATGCAAAGTGCATTAGCTCATGCTGCTGAGCCTGTCACCGTGTTAATGACTGGCCCTGCAACCAATTTGGCCGCCGCGTTAACCCAAAATCCAGACCTGGTAGATAACGTACAAAAGGTAGTGTGGATGGGTGGTGCGGTGAAGGTTAAAGGCAATGTGGCTATGCATGATCATGACGGTTCAGCCGAGTGGAATGCATATTGGGATCCTAAGGCGACCAAAGCATTGGTAGATAGTGGCGTAGACTTGCTATTGGTGCCTTTAGATGCCACCAACGATTTGCCAGTTAGTTGGGATTTCTTGCGGCAGCTTGCTGTAAAAGATACGCCAGTATCAGACCTATCTGGTCAATTCTGGGCGTCTACGGTAACGTCTATTCCATCTTATGAATTTACGTATTTTTTATGGGATATTCTTTCTACTTGTATCTTAGCGTTGCCAGAAGACAAGTTACGTATTGAAACCGGTCAGGTTGCAGTAAGCACAACCACGCCAAATGCGGGACATACATACCTCTGCGGCAAATCAGGGAGCTCAATCTCTTGGGTGGCAAGTGTTGATGCTGATTATGTTCGCGAAATGGTAATTCATTATTTAAGTGGAGACTTTTGTCAATCACCAGTGCCATTTGTTAAATAATTGTTATATATTTCTAATCCTATGTGATTATCATGGAGTTTTAGATGGCAGTTTTAAAGAAGATAGTTTTAGGTGTGGGCTTACTGATTGCTTTGGTGGTTGTGGTTGGGCTGTTCCTGCCAAAGCAATATAAAGTTGAAAGAAGTATTTTGATTAATGCGCAACCTGAAGAAATTTATCCCGATGTCGTCGATTTACGGGCATGGCAAAACTGGGGCGTTTGGTTTCAACGGGACCCTAGTATGGAAATCGATTACTCCGGACCAGATAGAGCTATTGGAATGATGTCATCTTGGAAAAGCGTGACGGAAGGCAATGGGGAGATGAAAATTACCGATTTAGAACACAATAAAAAGGTAGTTTACTCATTGGCTTTTCCTGAATGGGAAATGGGTTCGACAGGTTCATTGGTAATATCGCCCGCAGGTGAGGCTACCAAAGTGACGTGGGTTGACTCCGGCGACGTAGGCAACAATATTATCAGCCGCTACTTCGTATTTATGATGGATGGCATGATTGGCCCAGATTTCGAAATGGGATTAGAAAATTTGAAAACGGTTGTAGAAAATAAAGGGTAGTAATTTAGTCTAGCTTTTACCTTAGCGCAAAAGCGCCAAATGGTTTTCACTACAGACTAAGCCGAGTTCGCTTATATGGATATTTTCCAAAGCGAACTCGGCTTTTTTCATTTTTGGCGGTAGAAATTCAAATGGATTTTCTCGTGCTGCTAGCTGGTGTTATTGGCGTTATAGAGATGGCGTTATCGAGACACCCACGTTTAGAAACAATACATCATTATGAAGACACCCATGCTTTGGTCGTCTTAAAAGCGTTAACGAGACACCCATGATAGTGTTTAAAATATAATGTAAAACTCTGATGGAACCCTCGCGATCGTACTTGAACAAATTAGTGGGTCAGTCAGTTTATAATGGGTGTCTCGATAAGCTTTTAGTTCTAAATTGGCCTAATTGTTAAGATTGTTCAGTGTGTTAGTACGATATAGTGCGCATAAATGCAGCATGATCGAGTATCAATGATTTTTAGTATAAAGTCCTTTAAGTAACGCTAAAGTTGATTTTGGTACGCTTGCTGAGTAGTCGCATTTGTGATTTCGTGAAATTACCTTAGGAAAGGACATGCTGGGAAATAAACGTCGTCTAATTGTAGGCCTAGCTTTTAATAAATTGGCCGATTTACTGGCGTCTGCAAAAACTACATTACCCGCACTATTGATCTCTTTAGGGGCTCCTGGCTGGATGGTGATGTGGTTGGTGCCAATTCGCGAATCTGGCGCACTATTACCCCAAGCCCTAATTGGTATGTATTTACGCAGGAAAAGCGCTAGACACCACGTTTGGCGATTGGGTATGGTTGTACAGGTATCGGCCATATGTACCATGTTAGCTGCCGCGCTTGTCACCGAAGGTTTTGTGGCTGGCCTAATTATACTCGCTTCGCTTGTATTTCTTAGTTTAGGCCGCTCTGCAAGCTCACTTACCGTAAAAGACATGGAAGCCGATGTCAGTCAAAAAGGGGAACGGGGGAAGTTAGTAGGGTTAGCTTCCACGGCGTCTGGTGTGATGACGTTGTGCGCCGCAGTACCTTTGGTGTATTTTGAAAAAGAGCTTGAAGGCTATTCACTTTATATTTTGCTAGGGTCATCAGCGCTTGCATTTTGTGTCACGCTATTTTTAATGTTTTCAATAAAAACCCATGTTGAAATAGAAGAATCTAAAAATAAGTCTTTGTTTAATTGGCGTTTTGACAACACGGTATATCGGTTCGTTTTTGTGAGGGGGTTGTTCGTCCACTCTGCGCTAGTGGCGCCATACTTTATGCTGGAAAGTTCACAAAGCGCTAAATCTTTGCTCCCGTTTTATCTTGCTGCACAAGCCTTAGCTTCTATGCTTTCTTCTTTTCTTTGGGGAAAAATTGCAGATAAAAGCGCTCGATTCACCCTTCAATTGTCAGGTGCCTTGGCAATAATTGCCTGTGTTGGCTTACTTGCTATGGAGCCTGAAAATTTGTGGATGTCTGCAGGGTTGTTTTTTATTCTTTCTATTGCTCATGCGGGTGTGCGAACAGGGCGCAAAACTTACAGTTTAGATATTAAAGATGGACAAGACAGGACTGAATTAGTCGGTTTTTCAAATACAGCTATAGGCCTTATTTTACTTGGCTTTGGTGGATTGTACGCGATTTTATCGTCTTTTATCGACTTTTCAGTGGTGTACATTATGGTAGCAATGCTCACTATGGCGATTTGTACTACGCTTATGTTACCAAGGGAAAAATAAGGGAATAGGAGGTCGAACGCCGTGCAAATTACCGTGATTGCATTTCTGAAACCCAATTTATATATCAGTCGATATTGGGCGAACGTGGCTTTAGTAATCAAGTTTGGTTTCACATATGTCTTATAAACAGCAAGAAAACAATGGTCCGGCAGCATTGCCAGTAAAAGATCCCGAGGAATTAGAGGGTTATCTTAATGCGTTTTTGGATATATCAGCTGACCCTGTATTTATAAAAGACGGGGAGGGTAAACTTTTAGTTGCTAACAACGCCTTTTGTGAGCTTGTAAACGTTTCTCGAAAAAAACTCATTGGAAAAACCTTCTCAAATAAAATTTACCCACAAGAATTGGTGAAGTTAGCGCACAGCGATCAGTATGTTTTAGATACCGGAGAAGATAAAGTCATAGAGCAAGCCCTGCAAGGTAAGGGCAACCAGGCACGGGTAGTACTTGCTAAACTGAGCCGATTTATCGACCGCAATAATAGACGATTTATTGTTGGTGTTATCCGAGACGTTACTAAACGCAGGCAGAACGAGTTAAGAGAAACAACGCGTAGCGAGGTATTAGAACTCATTACCAGCGGAGAACCTCTAAAAAAGGTGCTAGACGCCATTGTCAGCGTGGTTGAGCTTAATAACCCAGAAATGATGTGCAGCATCTTGATCCTTGAGGATTCAGGGGGGCATCTGCGCAACGGAACTGGAACTAGTCTTCCTAAATTTTATACCGATGCTATTGATGGTGTAGAGATAGGTATGGGCGTGGGTTCTTGCGGTACAGCGGCGTTTACTAACGAACGTGTCATCGTGGCAGATATTCAAACACACCCTTACTGGGAAAATTTCAAAGCGTTAGCTGAACGCGCTAATTTAGGAGCTTGTTGGTCTGAACCAATTCGTTCTACGCAAGGCGCTGTGCTCGGTACTTTTGCTATTTATCACTCTAGTATTAATAATCCCTCGGATACTGATCTTGCGCTAATTGAGCAAACTGCAAGTTTAGCGAGTATCGCTATCGAAAAGAATCGTTCCGAAGAGACACTAAAGCGTGCTGCTAGCGTTTTCACTCATGCGAACGAAGGAATTATCATAACCGACGCCTCAGCGACTATTATTGAAGTGAACGATACGTTGTGCCGAATCACCGGTTACAGCAAATCGGAAGTGCTAGGGAAGAACCCTAGAATTCTTCAGTCTGGACGACACAGCGCGCAGTTTTATAAAAACATGTGGAATACGTTGAACACCGATGGGCACTGGAGAGGTGAGATTTGGAACTGTCGTAAGGATGGTGAAGTTTATCCTGAGATGGTCACAATTAGTGCGGTCAAAGACGCGGAAGGGCAGGTGCAACACTATGTATCACTCTCAACCGACATATCCGAAATTAAGCTCAATGAAGGTAAGTTAGAACGAATAGCGCATTATGATCTGCTGACCAACTTACCTAACAGAGTGTTGCTTGCCAAGCGACTTAATCAAGCCATTAAGCACAGTCAGCTACAACAAAATTCACTGGCCGTCGCATTTATGGATTTAGATGGTTTTAAAGCGATTAATGATAATTACGGACACGACATTGGTGATCAGTTTTTGGTTGAAGTCTCCAATGGCTTAAAAGCTAGCTTGAGAGCAGGAGATACAATTGCACGTATTGGCGGTGACGAATTCATTATTATTATGGCTAATTTGGATGAGTTTAGTGACTGTGAGCATGTTCTAAATCGACTTCTTAAATCTGCGTCGGCCCCCGTCAATATTGCTGAGGCGGTTATGCAAGTGTCGGCCAGTATTGGCGTGACTGTTTTCCCTCAAGATAACGTAGATGCGGATCAGTTGATACGCCACGCAGACCAAGCCATGTATGTTGCAAAGCAGGGGGGGAAAAACCGATATCATCAGTTCGATTTAGAGCAAGATAACGCGATTAATTCCTATAACAAGAGCATTGATAATGTTCGGGTTGCGTTGGATCGCAAAGAGTTTGTCTTACACTACCAACCTAAGGTGAATATGCGCTCTGGTGAAGTGATTGGTGTAGAAGCTTTGCTCCGCTGGGAGCACCCTGAAAGCGGCTTGATTCCACCGCTCGAATTTTTGCCAGTTATTGAAGGACATGGTATCAGCTTGAAAGTAGGAGAGTGGGTTATTGATGCGGCTTTAACACAAATTTCGCATTGGCAGAGACGCGGTATTTCATTGCCCGTAAGTGTGAATATTAGTGCACATCAACTGCAGCAAGACAACTTTACTTCTCGGTTACAAACACTTTTAGCGGCGCACCCCGACGTAGACCCAGGCTATTTAGAGCTGGAAATTTTGGAAACCAGCGCGCTTCAAGATACCTTTCAAGTATCATCAACAATGAATGCGTGTCACGATTTAGGGGTTAGCTTTGCTTTAGATGACTTTGGTACTGGTTACTCATCACTTACTTACCTTAAACGTTTGCCAGCTTACTTAATCAAAATTGACCAAAGCTTTGTACGAGACATGTTAGATGACACCGATGACTTAGCGATTGTTGAAGGTGTTGTGGGATTAGCAAAAGCATTTAAACGAGAAGTGATTGCGGAAGGCGTAGAGTCAGTTGAACACGGCGTTGCGCTTATCCACTTGGGATGTGTGTTAGCGCAAGGCTATGGCATTGCTAAGCCTATGCCAGCTAATCAAGTTTCACAATGGCTAACGACCTGGAAAGCTAATGAGTCTTGGTTGGCATTAAGTGGTAATCAAGAACCTGCTTAGATTAAGAATTCTCAGACGTTATAAGAGTTATCAAGAGAGTTATCAAGACACCCAACTTAATAACGCTATCAGAGAGCTAACAGGACACCCATCTTAAGAAGGTTATCAGGGAAACCTTAGCTTATAAGACTACTTAATTTTACGAAGACACCCAAGTTTACATTTAACTAGGATTTGTGGTGAAAATATAAAAGATATGAGGACATCCACCCTAATGAAGGTTTTTAATCTCATTCCTGCTCAAGGAAATACAGTGGGTGTCTCGTTAGTTTTATTAGCCGAGCAGAAGTTTAAAAAGGCCCAAGTATTTGACTCGGCGATTATTTATGGATGTGATGTGCTTATTTAGACAGTTTAAAAAAGGTTAGTAAGGACGTAGTGTTACCACTAAGGTAGGGCTACAAATTAACCTTTAACGTTAATGGGTTGGAGAGTCAAAAAGGGAGACTTTTATCAATTTAGCTCATATTTACGAACAGAAGACAGTAACTAACTTGCGTGGGAAAGCAATTTTGCGTTCTTTATTCCCCTTACTCGCTGCCTATTGGTATTTTGCTTAAACTTTCTCATTGTAACTTCACACCCAGCCGCATAACTAAATAACTTTTCGAAGCTAGTGGTAAGCGTCTGCCAATGCATCTGTTTTATCCCTAATCTAGACAATATCGGGGCGTAATTGCTATTTATGTAACCTGGTTTGTCGTCACGAATGATTCTTCCCATTGTATCGACGAGTTCAAGGTAGTCGGGTAGGCCAACGGATAATAGTTTGGAGTCGTGTTGTTCACACTCTCCTGTGAACGGTAGTAATTCAGAAGTATTCGAATTGCACTTCATTGCCTGTATTCGTGAGTGAATACTGGTGTACCTAGAATTTTCAGGCGTTGTCGCTATATTAGCTCTAACCGGATTTAAGTCCACGTAAGCCATACAGGAAAGTAGGGCGCTTTCATTTAATAAAGCTTGGGATTTAAACCTTCCTTCCCAAAATCGTCCTGTACACTCATCCTCTTTATTAGCTGCCCTAGCGATGAACTCATTAAGGTTTCGCATAAACCAACTAATGTCGTACAGGCGCTGGCGGTAAACTTCAGCAGTATCGGTTACTGTTTGTAATTCGGCTTCCGAGAGGCGCTCACCCTTAAGATACCTTTGGGTAAGTAGAGTGCCTTTATGGATACGGTGCCATTGGGTTAGAACTTGCTCTAGATTCCATGAATTGGCACCTTGTTTATCAACATGCAGGACTACATGAACGTGATTGCTCATCACCGCATAAGCACAAATATTAATGGAGTACACCGAAGCTAACTCTAATAAGCGGCGCTCGACCCAGCCTCTTCGATGTTCGAAGCTTTTTCCCGAATTCTGATCAACACCGCATAGGTAGCATTGCCTAACGCAGCGTGAAACGCAGTGATAATAAGGAGTATCAGCAAGGCTGATTTGGCTGCGTCTTGATTGCGGCACGGCTAACATCCAGTAAATTCATATACGTCCATGCTAGCAATCAATTGCAATTGATGAACCTGTATCTTAGGTGTGAATTAATCGAATTGATTCTTTGTATTATCGTGGGTGTCCGGTTAGCTGACCTTTACTAAGGGTGTCTTGATAGTACTATTGAATTGACCCTTTATTTTACAATGGATGTCTTGGTTGCGCTAAATGCCGAAGGAAGTGAATCTAATTTACCTTGGCAAGCAATGCATTAGCTACCTTAGACACTGGTTTTCTGTTTAATACAGAAGAGATAAATTCAGTGGCAACAAGCAACTTATCCATACTTACGCCACTTTCAATTCCAAGTCCATTTAGCATATACAGAACGTCTTCTGTCGCCACGTTTCCGCTGGCGCCTTTAGCATATGGGCAGCCCCCAAGGCCTGCGACAGCGCTATCTATGCTCGATATACCAAATTGTAGCGCGGTGTAGATATTGACTAATGCTTGGCCATAGGTGTCATGAAAGTGGACAGCTAAGTCGGCAACTGGTACGTGGTGGCAAACGTTTTCGAGCAAACGAGCAGTAGATGCTGGAGTGCCGGTTCCAATGGTGTCGCCAAGTGAAATTTCATAGCAGCCCATATCATGTAGACCCTTGGAAACCTGCGCTACCGAGTCGCTAGATATTTCTCCTTCATAAGGGCAGCCCATCACACAAGATACGTAGCCCCTAACTGGGATATTATGCGTGTTTGCGGCCGCAATAACGGGCTCGAATCTTTTTAGGCTTTCACTGATTGAGCAGTTAATATTTTTTTGAGAAAAAGATTCAGAAGCCGCGCCAAATATAGCAACTTCATCAACGCCAACAGACAGCGCAGCTTCAAACCCTTTTAGGTTAGGGGTCAGGGCTGAATAGATAACATCATTGGAACGGCTAATTCCATTGAAAACTGCGTCAGAATCTGCCATCTGAGGAACCCACTTGGGAGAAACAAAGCTGCCAGCTTCAATACGCTTTAAACCACTTGCGCTAAGCAAATTGATGAGATGTATTTTGTCTTTAGCGCTAAGAATCGCCTTTTCATTTTGCAACCCGTCACGAGCACCAACTTCCACGATCCTCACTTTAGAGGGAAAGTGAGTCGCAGGGTTAGAGGGTGAATTTACGATGGGTGTCTTCATAGCGGTTTCCACACTCATTCAACTTCTGACTCAGAATCGAAATCAATTAGCACTGAGCCTCCATCTACCAACTCACCAGGTTGATAATAATAGCCTTGCACCACACCGTCGCAAGGCGCTGTAATACTATGTTCCATCTTCATGGCCTCCATAATAAGTAGCGGTGCACCTTTTTTGACGCTACTACCAACCTCAACTAAGTGAGCCACCACGGTACCATTCATTGGTGCATCTAAGCTTGCACCACTGTGGTTGTCGTCATCCCCCATATCAGGTGCTAAGACCTTAAAATGGCAGGTTGAGTCTTGACTAAATAAGCCAAATTGACCTTCGTTGTTCGAGAAATGGTATGTCCGTCTTACTCCATCTACAGAGGCAATTAATTCATCACCAGCAAGATGACCAGTTGCTTCAATGCTTTCCGTATCCGTGATTACCTCAAGGGAAATACCTTTTTGATTCAGGCTATTACCTGATTGGGCGATATGTTTTATTGTGAGTGAATGAACTTCATCACCCATCATAATCGAAAGGGATTCTTGATATCCCATGTTGGGGCGCCACGAGCCAACAATCCCCCAAGGTGAGGGCAGTGAATTACTCTTCGCTGTACTTTGATTACGTGAAAGTACAGACAAAAGTGCTATTGCGGGAAGCTCAGCATCAACTGATTGACTCTGATTGTTGAACAGGGTGTCAGTATGTTTATCAATAAAAGTTGTGGTTAATTCAGCGCTAATGAAAGGCGCACTTGAAGCCACGTCGATAAGAAAATCAATATTCGTGGTTACGCCGTCAATGTGATATTGCTTAAGTGCACTAACTAATTGTTTTAAAGCAGCTTCTCTGTTCTCACCCCATACAACGAGTTTAGATATCATCGGGTCGTAATAAACGCTAATGTCGTCACCTTGCTGTACGCCGGTATCAATGCGTACTTTACTTGTTGATCCTTGGCTAAATAACGTGGGTGTCTTGTTTAGCGACTGGCTATTTTGATAGGAAGTCGGGCTTGATAGCATGGGTGTCTTGATAAGCGAGAGCGTGCCGCTGGCGGGCAAGAAATCATTGTTGGGATCTTCGGCGTAAATACGCGCTTCGAATGCGTGTCCCGTTAGCGTTAATTCTGATTGGGTCTTGGGCAGGGTTTTTCCTTCTGCTACATCAAGCTGCCAGCGAACCAAGTCTTCACCGGTAATCATTTCCGTAACAGGGTGCTCTACTTGCAAGCGGGTATTCATCTCCATGAAATAGAACGAGCCGTCTTCGTCATACAAAAACTCAACGGTTCCCGCACCTACATAATTAATCGCTTTTGCTGCTTGAAGGGCCGCTTCGCCCATTTGCTGCCGAATATTGGCAGGAAAATTAGGGGCAGGTGCTTCTTCTATCACTTTTTGATGACGACGCTGCACTGAACAGTCACGTTCAAATAGATACACGCCATTACCATGGGTGTCACAGAAAACTTGTATCTCAACATGGCGCGGCCGGGTGAGGTATTTTTCAACCAACATATGTTCATCGCCAAAGCTTGCCATCGACTCCCTTTTTGCTGCACTTAGCGCCGCCGAAAACTCGCTTTCTTTCCACACCTGACGCATGCCTTTACCGCCGCCGCCGGCAGCAGCTTTAAGCAACACAGGATAGCCCATTGCATCACTGGCTTGCTTTAAGGTAGCCTCATCTTGATCATCTCCGTGATAACCTGGCACCAAAGGCACGCCGGCATCTTCCATAATTTTCTTGGCCGCAGATTTAGATCCCATGGCTTCTATGGCAGACGCAGGTGGGCCCACAAATATAATATCGTGCGCGGCACATGCTTTAGCAAATTCGGCATTCTCAGATAAAAAACCATACCCAGGATGGATGGCATCTACACCAAGCTTTTTGGCGTATTCAATAATTGCAGTTCCGCGCAAGTAGCTATCTTTCGAGGGGGCAGGGCCTAAATAAACCGCTTCATCCGCCTGTAAAACGTGTAAGGCATTTGCATCAGCGTCTGAATAAACCGCCACCGTTTGAATACCCATGGCTTTGGCTGTACGCATCACTCGGCATGCAATTTCGCCGCGATTAGCAATCAGTAATTTTTTGATCATGCTTGTTTCTCCTGCCACGCTGGGGCGCGCTTTTCGATGAACGCCCCCAAGCCTTCTTGCCCTTCTTTCGAGGTTCTTATTTTGGCAATTTGTTTGCTTGTATCATCAAGCAATTCAGCATTAATAGGCGCATTGGCAACTTGCTGCACTAAGGCTTTGGCTTGCGATACCGCCACGGGTCCGTTTTTTAAAATTTGGGTGACAATATCGTCTATAGTGCTATCAAGTTCATCTTCGGTCACAGCCTCGCTAAGCAGTCCTAGCCTGCGAGCTCGGCGGGCAGAGAAGACTTCTGCGGTTTGAAAATAGCGTCGACACACCCGTGCCCCCATGGCTTCTATCACGTAAGGGCTGATAGTGGCGGGAATTAAGCCTATTTTTACTTCGCTTAAACAGAACTTGCTTAATTTGCTTCCAATGGCAATATCGCAGCAAGCAATAAGACCAACCGCGCCGCCAAATGCCGCCCCTTGCACGCGGGCAATAGTGGGCTTTGGCAAGGTGTATAAGGTGTGTAACATAGTAGCCAGCGCCATTGCGTCGATATGATTTTTGGCTTCATCGTACTGCGCCATGCGCTTCATCCACTCTAAGTCGGCACCAGCACTGAAGCTCTTTCCTTTGCCTTGTAAAACAACGGCGCGAACGCTGCTGTCGTTGCCGGCGCGCGTAAATAGCTCGGTTAACGTAGCTATCATGTCATCGTTAAATGCATTGTGTTTGTCAGCGCGGTTTAACGTAATAAGGGCAACGTTTCTTTCGTCTACGTGATAAGTAACTGCTTGTTCCATAATAAATTCCCCTCAACTACATGCGAAAGACACCGAAGCGGGTGTCGGGTATAGGTTGATTTAATGCCGCAGATAACGATAGGCCTAACACTGTGCGGGTATCAGCAGGGTCGATAACGCCGTCGTCCCATAATCTGGCTGAGGCATAATATGGATGTCCTTGTTTCTCGTAGGTGTCGATAACCGGTTGTTTGATGGCGTGCTCTTGTTCGTCGGTCCAGGCTTCACCTGCACGTTCTTTTTGATCCCGCTTCACTTGAGCGAGTACGCCAGCGGCTTGTTCGCCGCCCATTACCGATATGCGAGCATTTGGCCACATGAATAGAAATCTGGGGTCGTACCCACGGCCGCACATCCCGTAGTTTCCTGCACCAAAACTACCGCCAATTAATACGGTAATTTTAGGCACTTGGGCACACGCAACGGCAGTAACCATCTTGGCGCCGTGTTTAGCTATCCCGCCATGTTCGTACTGTTTACCCACCATGAAACCAGTGATGTTTTGTAAAAATACGAGGGGAATCTTACGCATTGCACACAACTCAACAAAGTGTGCGCCTTTTAGTGCACTTTCGCCGAATAAAATGCCATTATTGCCGATGATGCCCACCGGATAGCCGAAGATGCGCGCAAATCCGCACACTAACGTAGTGCCGTATAAGGGTTTAAATTCATCAAAGTCTGAATCATCTACTACCCGTGCGATAATTTCTCGCACATCGTAAGTTTGTTTTGAGTCGGCAGGCACGATGCCGTAAATCTCTTTAGCATCGAAGCGCGGGGGCTTCGGCTCTGCCACATCCAATGCGACATGTTTGGTACGGTTAAGCCTAGAAACTGCATTTCTTGCAAGAGATAGTGCGTGATGGTCGTTATTGGCTAATTGGTCTGCTACCCCTGAAATTCGGGTATGCACGTCACCGCCGCCAAGCTCTTCGGCAGTTACCACTTCACCTGTCGCTGCTTTCACTAGTGGTGGCCCACCTAAAAAGATGGTAGCTTGCTCTTTTACAATTATGCTCTCATCTGCCATGGCGGGCACGTAGGCACCGCCAGCTGTGCATGACCCCATTACCACCGCAATTTGTGGAATATTCTTTGCCGACATGTTGGCTTGGTTAAAGAAAATACGGCCAAAGTGTTCTTTGTCGGGAAACACTTCATCTTGATAGGGTAGGTTCGCACCGCCTGAATCTACCAAGTAAATACACGGCAGGTTATTTTCTTCTGCAATGGTTTGTGCGCGTAAGTGTTTTTTCACGGTAAGCGGGTAATAACTGCCGCCTTTTACCGTGGCATCGTTAGCCACTATCATGCACTCAATACCTTCCACGCAACCTATACCGGCTACTACGCCCGCGCAGGGTACATAATCGTCGTACACATCCCACGCCGCCAATTGGCCTATTTCTAAAAAGGGCGTGTTGTCGTCAATTAAGGCGTTAATTCTGTCTCGGGGAAGTAATTTTCCGCGTGATTGATGGCGTTGGGCAGCTTGTGCCCCGCCGCCTAATGAAACTTGTTCTATTTTTGCAACCAAGTCATTTACTTGTGCTTGCATATGCTGCGCATTGGCAACAAAGGTGTCTGATTTTGTATTTATCTTTGAACGTAGAACGGGCATACCCCCTCCTGTTTGTTCAGTGCGACCTTATGAGCCGCACAGTCTGTCGTTAAGAGCAAAAAGCTGAACTGACACGTTATAATTATTATTTTGATTCGTTAAACAACTCGCGGCCAATAAGCATTCGGCGAATTTCTGAGGTACCCGCACCAATTTCATACAACTTGGCATCTCTTAATAATCTGCCCGTGGAATATTCATTGATATAACCGTTTCCACCTAAAAGCTGAATGGCGTCTAAGGCCATCTTGGTGGCTAATTCTGCAGAATATAAAATGGCGCCAGCGGCGTCTTTTCGGGTGGTATCACCGCGATCGCAAGATTTTGCAACGGTGTACACGTAGGCTCTGGCGGCATTCATTTGGGTATACATATCGGCCACTTTGCCCTGAACAAGTTGAAATTGACCAATAGATTGACCGAATTGCTCTCTGTCATGAATATAGGGTACAACCACATCCATACAGGCTTGCATAATGCCCAAGGGGCCACCAGACAGTACCAATCGCTCGTAATCTAGCCCGCTCATGAGCACCCTAACGCCTTCGCCTTCTTTACCCAGAATATTTGCTGCAGGTACTTCACAGTCTTGGAATACAAGTTCACAGGTGTTTGAAGAGCGCATGCCTAATTTGTCTAGCTTTTGTGCGCGGGTAAAGCCTGGGAAATCACGTTCTACAATGAATGCGGTGATCCCTTTGGGTCCGGCTTGTGGGTCTGTTTTTGCGTAAATGACAAAGGTATGGGCGTCTGGACCATTGGTGATCCACATCTTGTTGCCGTTCAAGATATACTTATCGCCGCGCTTTTGTGCACGCAGCTTCATACTCACCACATCTGAACCCGCATTAGGCTCACTCATGGCCAACGCGCCAATGTGCTCACCAGACACTAATTTAGGCAGATATTTCTCTCGCTGTTCGTCGTTGCCGTTTCTAAAAATCTGGTTTACGCATAAGTTAGAATGCGCACCATAACTCAGGCCAACACCTGCTGATGCGCGGCTCACTTCTTCCATTGCGATGGTATGGGCTAAATAACCCATATCGGCGCCGCCATATTGCTCTGATACCGTAACCCCCAACAAACCCATTTCACCCAGCTTGGGCCATAATGCATTGGGGAATTGGTTATTAGCGTCGGCTTCTTCTGCTAACGGGGCAATTTCATTTTGTGCAAACTGGAAGACTTGCTCGCGTAATAAATCGATATCTTCGCCAAGGTCAAAGTTTAATGTAGGGTAGGAGGTATTCATGCAATTTTTCCTTGTTCTAATTCCGCTAGCTCTTCACGGCATCGCGCTTCTACTTCATCGAGTTCTTGCATCAGGCTTTGAATATCCTCAAGTTGCTGATGAAGTACAGCCCGTTTTTGTGCGGTCATTTCCAACATGGTGCCTAGCTGAACGGCGGAATTGCCATTGGTGTCGTACATCTCGAATAAGGTTTTAACTTCTGCTAAGGAAAACCCCAATCGTTTCCCTCTAAGAATGAGCATTAATCTCACTCTATCTTTGTTGTCATACACACGGTTTTGCCCGGTACGCTTTGGGCTAAGTAGCCCTTGCTCTTCATAAAAGCGAATGGATCGGTGAGTTATATCGAACTCTTTTGCCAGTTCACCTATCGCGAATACCGACTCTTTCTCGTTGTTATTCATAACACGTACCTTTGGTCTTATGTCGTTGTCTTGTGCTGTTTACAAAAAGACTTTCCCTGAATGAAAGGGGATTCTTGACACTAAATATATTGAGGTTTACGTTAACGTTAATTACCTTTTACGTTAAGGTAAAGTAACATTTTGCTAACGTCAATTTTTCATATGTGAGATAGTTCGCTTATCTAAACATGGGTGTCTACATTTTTATACGAAAGTAAAGTTAGTTGAATATTATTCCATAAATTACAAGTGGTTAGGAGGTCAAGTGATGAGTAGTGAAACAGTAGTGATCGTAGCAGCGAAGCGCACACCAATGGGGGGCTTCAATGGAAGTCTGTCTGGGGTAGCCGCCACCGAACTAGGTGCCACTGCCATTAAGTCGGTGTGCGATACATTCGATGTAAGCCACGTTGATGAAGTTATTATGGGGTGCGTTCTACCTGCTGGCTTAGGTCAAGCGCCCGCTCGTCAGGCATCGTTAGGCGCAGGCCTTTCTCTTAGCGCAGGCGTAACCACCATTAACAAAGTGTGTGGTTCTGGTTTAAAAGCGGTAATGCTGGCTCACGATTTAATCAAGGCCGGTAGCGCTGAAGTGGTTGTAGCTGGTGGGTTCGAAAGTATGAGCAATGCGCCGTATATGTTGCCAAAGGCAAGAACAGGCTATCGCATGGGGCACGGACAAGTACTCGACCATATGATGTTAGATGGTCTTGAAAATGCTTACGATGGAAAGGCGATGGGATGTTTTGCGCAAGATACTGCGGATGCTGAAAACATTACGCGAACTCAAATGGATGAATTCGCGCTTAGTTCGCTTTCAAAAGCCAATGAAGCTATTAACAGCGGTAGTTTCAAAGATGAAATCGTGAATGTGACTATCTCAGGCCGCAAAGGCGATGTAGTGGTTGATACTGACGAAGGCCCGGGTTCAGCACGACCAGAAAAGATCCCATCCCTTCGCCCTGCATTTAAAAAGGATGGCACGGTAACCGCAGCAAATTCCAGCTCTATTTCAGATGGTGCGGCGGCGTTACTCGTGATGAGTGAGTCTAAAGCACACGCGCTGGGATTAGCCCCACTTGCTAAAGTGGTAGCCCATGCCACACATTCTATAGAGCCAGAAAATTTCACAGTAGCGCCTGTTGGAGCAATGGAAAATGTGCTTTCTAAAGCAGGCTGGTCTAAAGATGAAGTCGACTTGTTCGAAATTAATGAAGCCTTTGCCATGGTTACTATGTTGGCAGTTCAAAAGCTGGGATTAGACGAGCGAAAAGTGAATATAAAAGGCGGCGCATGTGCGCTTGGTCATCCGATTGGCGCATCGGGTGCACGAATTTTGGTTACCTTGCTGCACGCGCTAAATCAAAAGAATGCGAAAAAAGGCATTGCCTCTTTATGTATTGGAGGTGGGGAAGGCGTAGCACTAGCGGTTGAAATGCTATAAGCAGCATGCTTGATTGATGTCAAAAAAGCATGACTTTGAAGTAAATGGCACCACAATCCGGTGCCATTTGTGTTTTAATTATCCTAACAAAGCGTTCATTATTCGTCATTGCATAGATTCGTTTTATTATTGACGAGTGTCGAATAATTAAACGGATTTTTCAGCAAGTAGCAACTATGAAACGAAATGGCGGGTAAATTGCCTAAATTTTGGCTGAATGTGTTGGTATCGTGATTTTTTAGTTTAGACCGATGTTGCATTTTCAGGCGCTAAGTTAGATACTCTGGTATGCGATTTTTCGCATTTTACGTATTTGTATTTAGGTGGTCTTTTTGATTTCTTTCAGGTGTTTACGCCTTGTCTTCTTCGCAATTTTGCTTACGCTTTCTTACTCAGTAGAAATAGCAGCACAAGCGCTTCAACAGAATATTTCTCAACCGCAATCGACAAACAACACGGCTTCTCGTGAGATAACGTATTGTGTCGATCCCGATTGGGCACCTTACGAAGCCATACGAAATAATAACCATGTTGGTATTTCTGCCGATTATATTAATACTATTTCCGAGCTCTCTGGCTTAACCTTCAAGCTAGTGCCAACTGAATCATGGGAACAAAGTTTGGCATTCGTACAGGAAGGTACCTGCCAAGTTATCTCCATGCTGAACGTTTCTGACTTTAGAAAACAGTTTCTTTATTTTTCCGCGCCATACTTTGAAGCACCCAATATTTTAGTTGCCCGTTCAGGCACGCCTATTTTACAAGGTTACGCAGGCATTGGTCACAGGACTGTTGGGGTAGTGAAGGGCTACAGGCAAGTAGAGTATATTTCTAGGCATTATCCTGAGTTAAGGCTTAAGTTAGTACAAACAGAAAGTGAGGGGCTTGCTGAACTGGCAAGAGGAGACATCGACGTTATGGTGGGCTCGTTATTAAGCGTAAACACGCATATCAATAATCAAAAGATAGATAACGTGAGCATTGTGGGTTACGCGGAGCCGTTCGATTCACTTGCGTTTGGTGTTAACAAATCGTCTCGCGACATTATTCCTATCTTGAACACTGCAATTGCCACTATTCCAGAGAATCGAAAGGTTGATATTTATAAGCAGTGGAATAACGTTCAGGTTCGTTATGAGCGGAATTATTTTAAACTTGTGGTAACCACGTGCTTCGTATTGCTGGCCATTGTTTGCTTAGTGTGGCGCAATAGAACAGTGTCACAATTTAAACGTTTAACAAAGCAGAAGAATGATGAAATAGAATCGTTGCAAACGACGTTGTTAGACAGAAATCGTACCCTAGAATTTTTGTCAGCCCACGATACTCTGACTGGGCTATACAACCGCAATCATATGATTCAAAAAGCGGAAGAAGAAATTTCTCGCTTCCACCGCTTTCATACTACCGCATCGTTAATTGTTGTGGAGATTGAGGTTAAGCGCGATTGTCGGGGTGAATTAAACGAGTTCGATAGAGAAAATATTTTAAAGCAGGTTGCGTCCCAATGTCTTGCGACCGTAAGAGAAGTAGATATTGTGTCACGCTTCACAGGCGAACAGTTTATCATTTTGTGCCCACAAACCAGCTTAGACGCAGGACGGGTTCTCGCTGATCGACTTGTAGAATGTATTGACGAAGACGTACTTACCAAAAATACTAAAATGCAAGTCAGTGCAGGCTTAGCTGAACTAAAAGAGAGTGAAAACTTCACCGATTGGTTTGAGCGCACAACGAAGGCGCTGTATCACTCTAAAAGGTTGGGTATAGCGAAGGTATCAATAGCAGACTAGCGTGGGATAAAGTGACGCGTAGCCTGCTGCAGTAAACATTATTAAACCCTGCATGGCGGTTTAGATTAGCGATGCAAACGCTAGCGCTTTAAATAATAGGTTCGTAATGCCATTGGTGCGAGTCGTAATGAATATGGGCGCGCTCATACTCACGCTCTGAGCGCCAATTACGATTGTTCAGTTTAGCTGTTACACCAGGGTACAGTTTCTTATTGGCAATAAGCTTAATATCTTGTTGGTACTGAACTTTTGCATCGCTAATTTCTAGCACTTTCGACTCAATCCAATCAAGCAACGCGTTTTCGTTGTTGAACATTTCAAGCGCCTCAGCCACTTTTGTTTTAAGCTCCTTGGGCACTTTTTTACTTTTCAAAATATCAATTTTTTCTTTGTGCTTGCTATTGTTTTCACGTAGTTGGCGCACAAGTTCGTCTAACGCATCTTTACGTTCAAGTAGTTGAGCAAAGCCAGGGCTAAAATCGACTTTAAGCATGCTACCAGATACTGCACCAAGGGTGCCGGCCTCTATTCTATCTTGACTTACAATATCGCAAGCAAACAAGTTACCCATTGGTTTGTCTATTTGGCCCACAATAACGGCGCCACCACAGTGAAGCTTACTATAAGCTAATTGACGGCCAACGGTAATGTTGCCTGAACAGTGAATTTCGATACCTTGACCATGCTGAACATGAATACTGCCTTTCGCTATGAGGTGGCAGTTGAATTCACCTGCGCTGTCATTTAATTTCCCCATCGCACCTTCGGTGATAATAATATCGCCACCAGACTCAATGTGAGCAGACTCGACGAAACCATTTATGGTAACGTCACCTTCTGCTTTTATTTGCATTTTTTCTGTTACGTCGCCATTAACCAGCACTGCACCTTCATAATTTACGTGACCCGTACCCACATTAACCCCGTTACAAATATAGGTATCGTCGATATTCATGGTTTGGTCTTGGTATTTCGGCATACCCGCAATGGATGACATTAATAAATTTTGATCGTTATCAGCCTGAACGGTACCGGTACCTTTGCGAAATTCTACCCACTCACCAGGAATGGGGGGTAGCTTGCTACCGCGCACATCAAAACCACTTCTGCCTAGGGTAGGCTCTGTTCTGCGAAGCACTGGGGTGTCTACTTTTACGCAGATAACCTCACCTAGATTGCGCATATCTACCCGCTCACCTTCGTTGGTTTGCGGTTTTAATATACGTTCAAGCGCATTGGGTACTAATGGAATAAATCGCGATGAACGGCCATTTCTAGCAGGTAGGCCTTTTGCTACTGTACGCTCGATGATGGTGCCTGGAGGTGACTTTCGTGCTTCCATTAACATGGCTTCGATAACGCGTGTGCCAAGGCCTCGATGAATGTTGTTTTTTAAGGCTAAAGACTTAATGGTATTTATCGTGGGAGATTTTCCACCGTAGGGTGACGTGATCACAAGGTTGGCTGTCATTGCGTCTTCAGGAATACGAAACTCTATTTCGGCGTTCCGTCTCTCACCAACTCGCTCTTGGACTACGGTGTTATCACCGGTTTTGAAGTAATGATTAGCAGTATCGCAAGCCGATTTTAAAGCCGCATCGGAAACATATAACCGTTTAGTTTCACCGGTTGCTAACTCCGTTTTTACTTGGCGTATGTCTATTTCTTTAGAGAACTCTGAAGGGTTTAGTGTCAGGTTTATATAGGTTCTTGTTTTATCAAAACTTATTGTTACGCCGTTCATTACTACATTCATCCTTTGAGCAGTCTTGCTTACTTTTCTATAGTCAATATCGACCTTAACGCTGCAGACTTAAGCGTGTTTCTACATTATTGCAGAGAACGATAACGCATTAGACATAAGTTTAATGTAATGCGTTTCATTGCGCCGCGTCAAAGGTTTTCGGCATATTGAAATAATGCTCTTAAAATAGCTTGTTTTTCGGGGTTATCAACATGTTCATGAGCAAGGCGTTCTAACGTACTCATATAGTGTTCAAGCGTAATAGATGCTGACGAAGTGGGATCAGTTAAACGCGCTTGTCTATGTCGTTGCCACTTCAAGGTTTCATCATAGGTAAGTGTTGACGGGAAATTACGTGCTCTATATCTAAACAATAAAGCCCTAAGGCCGACATGTTGAGTCTCTTCAGATAATGTGCCAAGTTGTTCCGGGCTTGATGCCAGCACTTTGTCGCACCAATGGCGGTCTTCAGTACTTAAAAAGCCACCGCTATAAAGCGCGTGATCAATATCTTGCTCTTTGTCGTCTGTGTCGTTTTCATACACGTTTGACAGCTTCATGCCTAAGTCACGTTCTTGTGCCAGAATGCGATAATTTTCAAGGCAGGTATCTCTGTCTAACCCTAATCTATGCGCATTATCCTCAGTCATCGCTTTTGCGGTAGTCACAAAAGGGGAACGGTTAATATGAATGAGCTTCAACCCGGGGCGCAAACTATTGGCATCACTGCCAGGCTCGTAACGCGCGTAAAGTTTGGCTTTTATTTCTTCGGGAGAATCGTTAAGTAGGCTATCGATAGGCTTTGATAAATCTACAGCAATAATCGCGTTACTGTTGGTCGGGTGTTTTGCAATAGGCATTATCCAAGTACAACACCCTTGGCTAGCAGGCAACTTAGCTGAAATATGCAACAGTACGGAAGGCTTAGTTAAATCAAACTGGTTAGCCACATTGTGCTTACTACGAAGGGAATAAGCATATTCAAATAACCTAGGCTGCTTTTCTTTGATTAGCTTTGCCAAGGCAATAGTGGCATGAACGTCACTTAATGCATCGTGCGCGTTTTCGTGGCTTATGTCGTTTTCTTTAGTTAAGTGCTCTAATTTGAAGCTAGGCGTACCATCTTCGCGAGTGGGCCAGTTTATGCCATCAGGGCGAAGTGCGTAGCATGCTCGAGCCAAGTCTATAATATCCCAACGGCTATTGCCGTTTCGCCATTCTCTGGAATAAGGGTCATAGAAGTTTCGGTAAAACAAGAATCTAGCAACTTCATCATCGAAGCGTATGCTATTAAAACCCAAACTGCAGGTGTTGGGCGTCGACATTTCTTGATAAATACGCTTGGCAAAATCAGCTTCGTTCGAGCCATCTCGCAAGGTTTGCTGAGGCGTAATACCGGTAACCAAACAGGCTTCAGGGTGGGGCAAGTAATCGTTCGCAATGGCGCTCATAATATTAATGGGCTTACCAATAATATTAAAGTCCAGATCGGTTCTAATGGCAGCAAACTGACAAGGTAAATCTTTTTGTCCACTGGTTCCGAACGTTTCGAAATCGTACCAAAGAAAGCTAGGTTCGTGCATGTTCTAGGTTACATTTTTGAATAAGTGTCATCATGCTGGCAGTGTACACTGCGTGGGTTTGAATACCAAACCTAGCTATTTGAAATGAAATTGATTCATAACTTGCCAATCTGTAAATCTGAAACTAGTTTTTAATGTATATCAGATAATTGGAATATAGTTCACCTTGGCAGCGGTTATAAAACAGAAACTGGGAGCAAAGTATTCCCAAAAAATGCTGGGTTTCGCTGTTGTTGGGGCAATCCTAGTCACTGTATTAGTGGCTTTTCTATTCGAAAGCAATCTTTCGCAAAGCGTTTTAGATGATGTGTCGTCCCAGTTAAATCATCAAACGAGTGAGATAGAGGGCTTTACACAACGCCAAGCGGTTCAATATGCTGATAATTTAAAATTTTTACACGCTACGCCGTCTGTATCTGGCATTCCCCGTGCTACTGAAAACGCTGGGGTAGATCCTAAAGAAAATACCAGTTTTACCCTTTGGAAAAAGCGCTTAGAGACAATTTTCATCGCCTTTATAGAAAATAATGAAGAAGTTGATCAACTACGAATTATCAGTATAGGTGATGGCAAGGAGGTTCTGCGTGTTGAACGATCGGGCGGCAAAATATCTGCGTTAGCCGATAGAGAACTTCAAGTAAAAAGTACCAGAGACTACTACAAGGAAAGTGCTCAATTATCTCGCAATGAACTGTATATGTCTGGTATCAGTCTTAACCGCGAATACGGCAAAGTGGAGTACCCTTACAAACCTGTATTACGTTTATCATTGCCTATTTTTAGCGAAACCGGCCGAAGGTATGGCTTTATCATCATGAACATAAATACCTCTATTGCGTTAGCCGGCATGACTGAATTCGTATCTTCCCCCAGCAGCTGTATCTCACCGATGATGAAGGCTTCTTCATTTTACACCCTCAAAAACGTTTTAATTTCAGCAAAGACCTTGCGCCAGAAGCCACTTGGGAAACGCAATTTTCTTCTCCTGTTTTTGAAGGTGTTAGGCACGTAAGTAGGCGGGTTGATGGTGTCGTCAGTGACGTGTTCATTGCGAGTCGAAAAGTGGTGGTAAGTAGTTCCCCAGGGCAACAATTCGTTTACGTGCATCTTGCCCTACCGGCTGACACTATTACCGGTTTAATGAACGAAAGGCGATTGGCTGTTTATGGTTTTCTTTTGGCAATGTCTATGGTGTTCGCAGCAGTATTACTGTTCTTTCATCGAAGTGCCAAAAAGAGCTTTGAATTGGCGGAAGCTCGCGGAGAGTCGGCAGCCATTGTCGCTGGGTCTAGTGACGCCATTGTCGCTGGGTCTAGTGACGCCATTGTCAGTATGGATATTGATGGCATAGTGAAAAGCTGGAATATGGCCGCAGAGCGGTTGTTTAGGTTACCAAGCTCAACCATCTTAGGTCATCACTACAGTGCCTTTGCGTCGATACGCCCCATTGCTTGGGATAAATACCTAAATGCTGAGGTAGCGCGAATCGGCTATTTTCAGGATGAAATTTTATTTAAACAAACATCAGGTATTGAGAGTTGCCTAGCGGTTACGGTGTCTCCCATTTGGGGGGATCAAGGGCAGTATTCAGGCGTGGCAGTGGTTTTACGCGACATTACAAAAGAACGTAATACCCAACGCGCTATCGAGAAAAATAATCTAGAGCTTGAAGAGAAAGTGCAAAGCCGCACTAAGCAACTGGCAGAAGCGCGTGATGAAGCCCAAGAAGCTAGTCAGGTAAAAAGTGCGTTTATCTCTAGCATAAGCCATGAAATGCGAACACCTTTAAACGGCATAATCGGCTCACTTAATTTGCTAAAACGTCAGCCTCTTTCTGCTAAAGCGGAACAACTGGCGTCTATGATGGATGTGAGTTGTAACAACTTAAGTGTTTTAATTAATGACATATTAGATATGTCGAAAATTGAGGCCGGGAAATTAGACTTGAACGTGCAAGCGTTTAATCCTGTGCAATTAATAGAAACATTATCTTCATCATTGGCGGTACGAGCTCACAACAAAGACTTGGAATTTCTTGTAGATACCACAGAGTTAAAAGCTGAAGCATTGGTGTCAGATCCCCATCGGGTATCTCAAATTATCAGTAACCTAGTAAATAATGCCATCAAATTCACCGAACGAGGTCATGTGGCACTCGCTGCGTCGCTTACACGCAATGACAAGGATAACGCCCAGCTGAATGTGACGATAACCGACACTGGGATCGGCATCGCAAAAGAGCACCAGTCGAAGCTATTCACTGCCTTTACACAAGCAGATGCCTCTGTTGCTACCCGATTTGGGGGCACAGGGTTGGGTTTATCTATCTGCAAGCAACTTAGTGTACTGTTGGGCGGCGATATCAACTTTTCTTCCACGCAAGGCCAGGGAAGTTCCTTTTCGTTTTGGATTTCAGTGGATGATGTTACGTCGGCAGATAGTCAGCAAAACTTGGCGTTATCTAATAAAATGGACGGGTTGCGTTTAGCTGTGTTTGCCCAGTATTCGCCGCTTGCAGAAAATATTAAAACCCTAATGACTAGTGAAGGAGCTAGCGTTGTAGAAACCTACACCGGCATCGTCTCATTCGAGGAGGTTTCCTAGGATACCATTGATGTAATTGTTACTGATTACAACAATCCTATCTTGTCGGTCGTAGACGAAAATTGGGACAACTTGCTAAAAAAAATATCTATTCCTCATATCTGCATGTTGCAAAGTATTGGAAAACAAACCACGTATTATGCCAACTTTACGCCGGCTATTTTAACAAAGCCCTTATTGAAATCTGAGCTCTTAAAGGTCGTTGATAGTACTTCTTCTGAGTTTGTAGATAGTCCACCTGCACAGCAAGTCGAATCCAGTGCAACTGATATGGAAAAAGAGAGCATAGCGGGGGCTCATGTATTAATAGTGGATGACAACGCAATTAACATAGAGGTCGCCAGAGGAGTTCTCGATAATTTGCCTGTGTCGGTGAAAATTGCTAACAACGGTGAACAGGCGCTAGATATTGTAAGGGAATGCGAAAAAGAAGGGCATTATCTTCACTGTATTTTGATGGATTGCCAAATGCCTGTAATGGACGGGTATGCTTGTACTAGCGCTATCCGAGATGGCCGCGCAGGGCAAGTGCATCAGCAAGTGCCCATCATTGCTATGACAGCAAATGCAATGTTAGGGGAAAAGGAAAAGTGCATTGCAGCCGGCATGAGCGACTACGTTACCAAGCCTATAGTGGCGAGCATGGTAGAGCCTAAAATTATTAATTGGATCCAGTCTGCCTACAGTCCTCAGTTTTTGGGTAAATCGGTCATGGACGAAACTCGCGTGGTACACAGCGAAATGGCAGATGAAAGACCGTCTTCGTCAGAAGGAGGCGATACGCCGGTTTGGGAAAAATCACGCGCCTTGATGCGGTTAGCGAATAACCAAGTTCTATTCGATAAAATATGTGAAATGTTTATTGAGAGTGTGCCTAGAAAATGTGATGAAATGAAAGCTGCTGTAAACGATAAAGATGCCTCTAAAGTCAAACTGGTGTCTCATACCATTAAGGGGATGGCGGGGGATATTGGCGCAGTGCGTGTACAAAGTCGTTTTAGTGATATTGAGCGACTAGCCAAGCATGAACAATTACTAGAAATAGACAATGTATTGCCAGAGGCCATCAACGAGATAGCCGTATTTTTAAATGAGTTAAAACCAGCCTAGGCTAGTGTGCTATGTGACATTTATGGTAAGTGCGCAATTTGGTTTAAAAAGCCGCTTAAAATAATGTTTTAGTGGGTAAATTCGAATAGAAAAAGTAGCTGTCATAAGCATAGTCTACTAGGCTTAAAGCGTAACAAAAATAATTTGATTACAAAAAGATAACATTGCGTTACATCATTACTATAACAAGCAGTGCCGTCTCGTCTTCAGGCTGTATAAAAATATAAAAGACGCCGCGGCCGGGAGAGAAATATGGAATCGTTGCTAGTCAGTGATTATATGAATACTCACCCCGTGAAATTAAATGGGGATATGACGGTGGCCGAAGCCGTAGAGGCTTTATTGGCTTGCGGGCAAAGTGGAGGCCCAGTGATTGATATTAAAGGGAAGGTAATTGGCTTTTTGTCTGAACAAGATTGCATTGCTCAAATGATAGCGTCGAGTTACTACCGAGAACAGATTTGCCGAGTGGCAGAAATAATGAAAGCGCCGGTTGTGGTTATTAAACCGTATCTGTCGGTAATAGAACTTGCACAATTACTGATTAAAAATAAGCCTCGCGTTTACCCTGTGGTTGACGACGATGGGGTATTGGTTGGAAGTATTAACCGAACGGCAGTGCTTCGAGCAATAGACGTACAACTTCGATCGGGCTATCAGCGCGCTAGCTAGCATTGGTCGTTTTGTAAAAGCATTCCAAAAGTATAAAGGGTAAGCCATTCAGCTTACCCTTTTTTTGAGTAACATATTGTTCTCATATCGTTTATCTCAAGCAGCTCATCGGCGCCTGATTATGGAATATGGCTATAAAAACGGCTATAAAAACGGCTATGAAAAACGGCTATGAAAAACGGCTATGAAAAATGATTGAGAGCTGTTAATTACCTAGAGTGAGTGCTTATGTGAGTGCTTACGTGAGTGCGAATAGCATCAGCTAAGTCGTCCCCAGCTACAAACTTAAAGTTTTGCCGTTGGCTAGGCATCACATTTCTTCCATCTTGTACCACCAATAGCCCACCATTAAAGGGGCCGCCTAGATTGACGTTGGAGGTTTCAAGACCATCGGTTTCCGACACCCCATCAATGCCTTTATCATAATTTGCACCAATGCTAATCATACCCACCAAACTATAAGGTGCCTTGCTTTCATAAACAGCGTACTGATTATTGCCTTGGCTAGAAGCAACTAAATAGCGTACACCGTCTACATCGAATAACGATAAACCTTCGATGTCAGCGGTAACCGGGGATTTTATAGGAACAATAAGCATGGGTGTCTTGTTAAACGTTTTGCTAAGGGTTGATGAAGGCATTGTTTCGGCTTCAGAAACATCCAACGCCCATATGCCTGCACCTTCTTCTCCCAAGTAGGCAATTTGTGTATCGGTGTCTACAACGCAACCTTCCGGCTGAGACGGCAATTCAAAGTCGTGAATTAGGGTGGCAGAAACGCGTGAAGCATCTTCTAAGGTATTCAACTGATAGTGCAAGTACCGGCCATCAGTACTATTTACTAATACTTGGGTGTGATTATTGTTTGAAAATGCACACAGCCCATAAATATCGGTTAGCGGGGTAGGGATGTTAGTGTTGAAGGTTAGCTCGCCAGTTTTCTTATCGATGAAAAAGACTGACATGCTGTTACTGCTTCGGTTACTTGCCACTGCGATATCGTGTTGTGGTGCCCAGTTGTATGCCACGCCCACGTTGTTTACTCGTCCTACCTTGTGTGAGGCAACTAACTCACCTTGTAAGTTGTAGGTATTTAGGCTGCCTTTTTTGTTAGTGCCAATCACCAAACTTTTAGATGGGTTGTTTTTGTTTACCCAAATAGCAGGATCATCGGCTGCATCACCATAATTTTCCACCACATCGGTTTCATAAACAGGCTGCAGTTCTATAGCAGAAAACATGGGTGTCTTGTTAGTGGGGACGTCATCGTTTGTGATGGGTGTCTCTCTAGTGAGGTTTTCTTTTTTTACTATGGGTGTCTTGTTAAGCGTATCGCTAAGTGTGGGTGTCTTGTTAAGAGATGCTTGGTTTGTTTTGCAAGCGTACAGCGCTTTTATGGCGTTAGTGATGTCGGTGGTGAAGGTGCTGCCTGAGTTGTCATCGTAGATGTTGGCGAAAACCGTATCGCTTTTTACCGACAGCGCGATATCTTCTGGGGCTATGTCTTTATCAAAACCAAAGAAGGTTGTGGCGCAGGTATTGTGCAGCCAAAGCCCGTTGTGTTCTGGGCTTACCCACGCGGCAAGCGAGCTTTGTGTACCTGGGCTGTTTGTAACTGTGCTGTCTGTAACTGTGCTGGAGGAAAACATGTTACGTGCCTCCAATCCATTAAGCGTAGCAACACCTTCAACCGGTATATCGGCTTGGTTGAAGATAAGCGTGCGCTCGACCTCTGCTTCTTCATCTGCAGGCATGGCCCATACGCCAGCGTACTCGTCGGCTAAATATAGGGTAAGTTCCGCGTGACGTGCCGCTGAACGATTAAACTTTGAGTCAGAAACGTAAATGTCAGAAGCGTTGTAGTTAGCACCAAGCGCACAACTTTTTATACCTGGGCCAATAGCCAGAGTTCGTAAATTATGAACGGTGAGTGTGCTATCGCTTTTATCGGGTATCGCTAAGTACTGGGTGAGCATGCCTAACGCATCGATATTAACGAACTGTAATTTGCCGTCGATATTTGCACTACACAAGGCTTCCGAGTCTTTTACTTCAGTTGCTGATGTTTGGGTAATGCGAATAGTATGGTTTGGCGTATTTTCAGTGCCTATTGTGTAGCTACGTACTTGTTGGCTGTTAATATCAAATACTAAGGTTTGAATATAGGTGCTGTTAGTATTCTCTAATTCATCAGAAACTAAGTAACTTCCTGCATTAACAAAGTGGCCTTTTTGCGACGCGAGCATATTTTTATTATCAGAAACGGTTAAGCCATTGGTTTCACTAATGGTTACGCTTATCGTCTTACCGTTTAATTTGTATGTTGTTTCAAAGTCAGTAGAAACATTAGAACCAGTTTTTGTTAGCGTTAGGTCGGCTACGGTCGATGCAACTGCATTTGCACTTGTCATAACGGCCAAACAAAACGCGAATTGACTTGTTTTTATGGCAAATGTTGTAAGGCTGTTCTTTACTTTATTCATTGCCAGTTCCTTTTGTTCCAGCGCTAGGCTTTTGTACTTTATAGTGATAAATCACGGCCCCTTTGTGGTTAATAAAGGTAAATCCAAGTTCGTTATTAGTCATACTTACCGCCACAAAGCCTCCCGTCGATTCAGCAAAACGGGTAAAGTCGTAATGTCCTACTGGGCGCACTTCTGAGCCCCCACCAGATACAATATGTACCAGCGAGTCATTGGGTAACTGGTTATGTTGCAAGTCATGTTCGTGGCCAGCAATGTAGGCGTCTACGCCGTGCTGATGCAGTATAGGCTCTAGTACATTTTTAATAGCGCTGGTAGTGCCATAACGTTTTCCACTTGAATACAGAGGGTGATGGCCAATCACAACGTTCCATTTAGCATTGCTGTTTGAAAGCATGGTGTTTATCCACGCTAATTGCTTTTTTGAGCCTTGAGAATAGGCTTCTTGGTATTTCGCTTCAGTGGCGTAATCTGGGTTTAGCGGGTTAGTGTCGATAAATAGAATAAGCGCAGTGGTATTATCTTCTAATTTTACCGTTTTACTATAATACTGCGCGGGCATATCCCAGCGTCGACTCACTTTACTGTAGTCAATTTGGGCTTGCCAATTGCCGCGATAATCATGGTTGCCCAGCACGGGGTGCCAATCAACAAATAAATGGGGCTGATGGTAAATGTCTTCAAATGAAGTACGCCAGTATGGGTCTTCAACCGACGCCACCCCGTTATCATAAAAATTATCGCCGGTAGTGGCGATGAATTCAGCATCAAGCTGGTAGCTGGCAATGTCCATCCATTTAGCGACATCCCGTTGATAGAAATGGCCATTGCGGCCCCAGTCGCCCACCACTAAAAAGTGAAAAGCATTATCTTGACCTTCAAGATTATTAATGTGGTGTTGTTGGTAGTAATTGTGTGATGTGATTTGCCCTTGGCACGTGAGTGAAAATAAGGCAGAAAGAAGCAGTAGTACGCGCATGAATTTATCTCTAATAAGGGCGCGCTTGTAGCGCGCCCATTTTTTTAAACGCCTGTGTATGACGTTTAGGGTTTAACGTATATTTAAGCGTAAGATCTTGTTTTACAAATATGGGGTAAATAATGCGCTTAATTAGCGCATTTGCCATGTAAAACCTAGCTCAAACGTTCGGCCATATTCTTCAAATTGTGCATTATTAGTGCGCGAATCGAAGTAGTTATAAAATGTCTCGTTATTGATATTGATTGCGTTGAAATACACCTGCATATCGTCGTTAATGAAATACTTTGCAGTGAAATCTAGCTGGGCATGTTCATCTTCGTAACGCAACATGTCGCCATCAATTTCCTCAAAGTTTTCACTCTTATAGGTCATGGCTAAGCGCAAGCTAAAGTCGTTGGCTTCGTAACCAAAGGTTAGGTTTCCAATGGTGTCTGACTGGTTAGGCAGTTGAGTTTCAAACTTTTCACCGTCTAAGAATGTGGTGGCGTCTGAATTGGTGAAGGTGGCATTGGTCGACATTATAAAGCCGTTGTTAAATGCTTTAACCCACGACAATTCTAGCCCGTGTAAACTGGCACTTTCACCGTTAATGGCTTGAATGGCTTCATCGTAGTCTTCCCAACCTTCGGTGCCTGCAACATCGGCATACACCACAAAGTTGTCAATATCTTTGTAGAAATAACCGGCTGACAGTACGCCAATATCACCTGGGTAGTACTCTATAGATAAATCAAAGTTTTGTGCTTCGTAAGGTTGAAGCTCTGGGTTGCCCACTTCTGCTTCTCGTTCGGTAACAAAAACGCCGTCATCTTCTTCAGTTTTGCTTTCGATAATTTGAAACGCAGCGACATCTTCAAACTTAGGGCGTGAAATGGTTTGCGTATACGCAGCGCGAAGTTGAAGTTTATCTGAAAACGCGTAGCGTGCGTTGATGCTGGGTAACCAGTGATCGTAATCTCGCTCGGCTTCCCATACCGTGTTAACCACGTCTTCAACATCCGTTTCTTCATTTTCAATAAGTTCAACACGCATGCCTGAGGTACTGAAATCAGTGCGCTCGTAGCGTACACCAGCCACGATATGTAGCTTATCAATATCAACACTACTCATAATGTAAGCAGCAAAGATATCTTCTTCATTGACATAAGTAGCACCATTAGATTCAATCTCTGAATCAAGTTCAGCCAATTCTAGTGCAGCACGATTAGTGTTGAAATAATCACGCATACCAGAACGAGACAAGCCCGGACCAAAATCGCCTAGTGAATATTCTGGTGAGTCATCACCGAAATCAGCAGGATTAATACCGTCAAAATCGCCATCGTAAATGAATATGCTGCTGTCGCGATCTTTTTCGCGGCTACGATATTTTGTGCCTAATTTTAATTCACCCAAATAGCTGCCAAAGTTTACAGGGCGGGCCAAATCGAGTTTGAAACTGGTTTCAGTATCTTTGGTATAGTTATCTTCAAACGAAATTTCATCAAGCTCGTACGTTGATAAATCCAATGCATCCGCATTTTGAGTGATGGCAGGCCGAATAGTGGCCAGATTCGCATCAATACTGTCGTTTTCAGTTACAAAATTATAGTAGAGCGCGTCTGGCTCATCTTCATCAGATTTGGCATAGCCAAGTTGCCAATCTGCTTTCCATGTTCGTAACTGGTGTTCACCGCCAAGGGCTACCGTAAAAATACTTTGGGTTTCTTTTCTGTCTTTACTGCCACGCTCAATTTCTGAATCTTCACCATCTAGGGTAAAGGTATTACTTAAGCGGTATTCTTCGTCTGAAAACTCACTGTACAGAGTGCGAAGATAATACTGGTTGTTAAAGTCTGGACGGTAATCAAGGTTTACTGCCCCACCCAAACGTTCGCGAGTAATGGTGTACTGGCGTTGTTCTACCTCATCATCGCCATTACTTTCAACGTTGTCAGAGCCGAAATCACGGTCAAAGTATGAAAGGGCAGCAGCAATACCCCAATCAGGCGTTATTTTCTTTGTAATGGTGCCAGACACTTTAGGACTGACTTCGTCACGTAAGTCATTTTGGCTACCTTGTACGGTAATGCTCGCCGTATCTTGTTGTTTGTCGAACGCACTAACACTGGTCACTTCAACAGAGCCGCCAATGGCGTCGCCGTCCATATCAGGGGTAACCGACTTCGACACTTCAAGGGTTTGAATTAGCTCTGAAGGGATAACATCTAATGCCACCGAACGTACACCAGATTCTGGTGAAGGAATGTTTAAGCCGTTAATGGTCACGTTGTTTAAGTTAGGGTCGATACCACGAATGCCTACAAAACGGCCTTCGCCTTGGTCGCGCTCTATCGACAAGCCTGGTAAACGTTGCAACGATTCTGCGGCATTTTGGTCGGGGAATTGCCCAATGGCATCGGCAGATACCACATTAGATATACGGTTAGATACACGCTGTTGGTTAATCGCGCTAGCTTGGCTACTACGTTGACCTAGTACGAGTAACTCTTCAAGTTCGTCACCTTCACCCAGCTCAATTGTAGGGCGTACCGTGTCATCATCGCTTACTGTGACTTTCTGCGTGACCGTTTCTTCACCTAAATAAGAAACTTCTAAGGTATAGGTACCCGCAGGTACACCCGAGAAGCGAAAGCTACCGTCGCGTCGAGATTCTGTGGTTAAGTTCAGCTCTACAAGTTTCACTTTAGCGCCTACGTACACTCGCGCTTCTGCGGCGTCGTTGAGCGTGCCGGTAATTGCGCCGTTAGCGGCTAAGGCTTGATGAGACAGTGAAAGGCCAAGGGCGGCAATACAGGCAATGCGTAATGTAGAATAGCGGGTTTTAATTTTCATTCTTAATCCGTGAGCAATGTGTGCAAAGTAGTTTGATGATTAATGTGTATGAGCCATGTTCGATGCCGAATACGGTAAAAAGTGGATATGACAATTACATGACGAGAACGCTATCAACACCGGCAGAAATGGCGAATATGATCAGAATGGAAGAAAGATGAGCTAAATTGACCTGCTAGTAACATGCTAATAAGTTTAGGTATTTTGATACTTTTTTTAATTTCAAAGGTGCGTTGCCACTAATTTGTCACATTGATGAGCCAAACTGACCCTCGACAATCAGGTTAAAAATGGGATATTTCCTGAGTCTTGTTTTACTGCTTGTTCCCGATTGCTTGGTAATCGCGGGAAAAGCACAGTTTGCTACCCATAAGAGTGCGACATCATGTTTACCTTACGAAATGCCACACAGTTCAGTCATCACAAAGGCTGGCTATTTTTTACTTTTGCTACGGTTGCACTGGCGAGCTCTTTGAGCCTGACCTTTGGCAACGCCAAGCCCCTCGCCATTATATCTGGCCTAGACATCGTGGGTGAGGGCAGTGTAGTACTGCTGACTCTAGGGTGGATTGTTGCCGTATTGGCCAGTCGGCCGCCAGGTAAGGTCACTAGCCTGTTAATTGTGGGGTTAGTATTTTTCTTATTCTCAATGACACTCGACTTACTTGATGAGTTTTTACGTTACCCTGATTCCGCGTTGTGGCTCAGCATGATTGAGTCGATACCCGCCGCTATTGGCATGATTATCATGACTGCGGCGCTCTACCTATGGCATTTAGAACAGCGTGCAATCAATTTACAGCTTCGGCGCCGAGAATGGGACTACCGAGACCACCAAGAAATAGATCCTATTACCCAGTTGTATCGAGGCGATTACTGGCAATCACGGGTTACCGCATTGCAAGCATCGGGAAATGATGGCTACGTGGCCATTATCGATATTAATGAATTTTCTTATTTTAATCAGCGCTATGGGCAGGCCGAAGGCGACCGCTACTTGCACGAAGTCGCTCAGCTGGTGGTGATGAACCTAAGACAGCAAGATTTAGCATGTCGATATGCCGGCGATAGATTTGCGCTATTGCTGCCTAATGTAAATGAAGCCGAAGCCCAAGATATTGTAAAAGAAGTTAGAGCCAGTATTAGCCATGTAGCGTTTCGCTATAAAGAAGACACGGCCGCCATTTATACCAGTGCGCGCGCAGTGGTTGCGCCACTTACTCAACAAGGATCGCTCACCGACACTTTGCAGCATTTGCTGCTTCAGCTTGAAGACAGCAACAGCGCCCAAATCAATAAAAACGGCAGCAGGAACGCTGCATAGTGATAGCTAGCTCAGTGGTGACTTCAGGGCCAACTCAAAGGCCTGTGCAAACACTTTCGCCAGCACCAGTGACTCAGTCAGACAAAGTGATACCTGCCTATCACCTTGTAAATGCAGTGCTGGACGTGGCCATTCCCCGCGGCGCAAGTAAAGACAGAATACTTCGTGGTACGGGCATTTTTGACGATAGCCTTACGGTAAACACGCGTATTAGTGCCAAACAATGTATAGCCTTATTTTCAAATGTAAGAGGGCAGTGCAAGGGTAATGATGTTAGCTTTTTGATAGGTAAAAGTTTAGGTGGGATATGGCTACGTGAAGATATAGCCAATATTAAACGAAGCCAAAACCTTGAGCAGGCCATTGAAGCACTTACAGCAATACGGTGGGGGAGTATTCCCTTGGTATCGTTTAAGCGCTTTTCGCTGCAAGATAAATATATTTGGGTGTTACAAGACACTATGGGGTGTGAAAAAAGAGGTGCCCATAAGCTTTGGCCATTTATTGCCGAGTTGTATTTATCCATGCTGGTGGCCCTAGTTAAACAATGGACTGGCACCCGTTTACCTTTGAGTTTTACAATAGATTCAGAAAGACCACGCAACGTTCAAGATTTCGAAACTTACCTAGGACTTCGGGTTGCTTTTCATTCGCCCCTGATGTCTATAACCCTCCCCAAATCTTGTATGACTTCCGCTTTCCCGTTTGCCGATGAGAAAGCATGCAATGTTCAAGGCGATATTCAAGGTGATGTTCAGGGTGATATCCAAGGCGAGGCACAGCGTAGTTTGGCATATCAGCAAACCCCGGCTTCACCTCAAGACACACCAAATTTGAGCTTACTCGATTATATAAGAATTCAGACATTACAAGAGCCTCAAAAAGGCTTAGCGGATTTAGCGAGAAATTTAGGGTGCAGTACCGCAACGTTAAAACGAAAGCTAAGCGACCATAACTACACTTACCGCGGGCTAAGCGAAGAAGCACGGCGGCAACAAGCCATCGTATTGCTGGCGCTTAAAAAGCTAAACAACGAACAAAGCGCCTCGCAAATGGCCTTTTCCGACCTGCCTAACTTTCGCCGTACGATAAAACGATTAACCGGTTTGACCCCAAGTGAGCTGCGCGCCCGTTAATTTGCTTTGCATTAGGTGCAAAACCTTTTATCCTTTCACTCGTTTTTACATTATTGTTTAAATGTCTACCAATGTAAGCGCGCTAATCTAAACCCGTTTGTTTATAGTTATTTAGACGTAAAGCGCCTTATAGATACAATAATCGTCGGCCTTACGCCGTGCCCATTCTGATTTAAAGAAGTAGAGTTTTCTGTGCAGCAATCAATTTCAAGTAGCCAACCTAAGCCCAATCCAATGGGTTTAACGCCCATTTTATTATTTGTTGTTTTGGTGGTAGCTACAGGCCTTATTACTAACGATATTACCGCTATGCCTATTTTGGTGGCGTTTTTTATTAGTGCAGGTTATGGGCTATGCCTAAACCCTAAAGGCGAAAAGGTAAGTTTCTCAGAAAAAGTACAAACGTTCTGCAAAGGCGGCGGCGATAAAAACATTATTTTACTGGTGCTGATATTTCTTCTTGCTGGCGCCTTCTACGCGGTCACCATCGATATTGGTGCGCGCGACGCTACGGTAAATATGGCACTACAATTTGTACCTACTGCCATGATATTGCCCGGGCTATTTTTGATTTGTTGCTTTATTTCGTTTGCTATGGGTACCTCTATGGGGACCATTACCGCACTTTCACCCATTGGGGCGGGGCTGGCAAACAGCTTAGGCTTACCGGTTGAGCTTGCCCTTGGCGTGGTAGTAGGCGGCGCTATGTTTGGTGATAATTTGTCATTTGTATCAGACACCACTATTGCGGCCACTCGAACTCAAGGTGTACAGCTTAAAGACAAATTTCGTGCAAACTTGATGGTAGCTTTACCAGCTTGTTTGGCCACCATGGTACTGCTGTTAATCTTTGTTGATGTAGATACCTCAGAGCTTATTGAAACTAAAGATTACGATGTATGGCGCATATTGCCGTATTTATTCATTATTGGTTTTGCACTAACAGGCTTTAACGTTATCACTGTTTTGGCAGTGGGTATTGCAAGTGCTTGCGTGGTTGGCTTGCTGCAAGGCAGCTTTACCGTGCTTACCATGATGCACAGCATTCAAAAAGGCATGGGATGGATGCAAGACTTAGCCATGATAGCCATTACCATTGGCGGGATTGTGGCCTTAATGCATGCGAACGGTGGAATTACTTGGCTGATTAACCGACTGACTAAACGTGTTACTAGCAAAAAGGGCGCAGAGTTTAGTATTGCTGGTTTAGTCAGCTTTTTAGATATAACTACCGCCAACAATACCATTGCGATTGTCACTGCTGGTCCTATCGCGAGCGATTTAAATGAAAAGTATGGAGTAGATCCTCGCCGTACTGCATCACTACTCGATATTTTTTCTTGTAGCTTTCAAGGGCTGGTGCCTTACGGGGCGCAGTTATTAAGTGCTGCTGCGGTAGTCGGTATATCGCCGCTTGCCATTACACCTTACTGCTGGTACCCCATGCTTATCTTCGTGTTTGGCTTGTTGGCTATCTGGTTCAACTTTCCCACCTTTGAACAAAAAAATGACGATGAGTTAACAGAAGCATAGGCTGTTGTGAAGTCGCGCTAACTCAAAAATAGCTAGGCAACAAACTAGCGTGATTAACGGTGGAAATTTAGCGCCACTTCTTCTAGGATCGTTCTCCGCTGTTTAGCCGTATAGGTTGGTATAGTTGCGGCTTAGGTTGTTTTTACAACATTGGTTTACAGCACGTTTTGCTATTAAGCACCGCAGCTATAATTCGTAAGTACAGACCGCAAGTACAGATAGTACAAATTATACAGATTATACAAATAGTACAGTTCGCATCACCCAGTTCGCATTAAAAAGTAGGATGGTAAATTGTCTTCACCTAACGCGCCTTCGTCGCCTGTCGCTTTTCAAATTAAACCGCTTTATGCACAACTCGATGATTGTCTGTCGGCGGATAAATTCCCGTTAAAACGGCGTATTCAGCAGTTCACGAAGCAGCTAAATAGCGGTGAAAAGGTAAAGGATAATAACCAAACTGATGCTGCTGATAGTCCGCAAAGTAAACTAGCCACTCGATATGAAAAGCTTGTTAACGATATTCAAGCGTCAGTAGATAAGCGTGCGTTTAGGCTTAAGAATTTGCCAGAAGTGACGTATCCGCCACTGCCGGTTAGCGATAAAAAAGACGATATTAAAGCTGCCATTGCAGCGAATCAGGTGGTGATTGTAGCGGGTGAAACCGGCTCGGGTAAGACAACCCAGTTGCCGAAAATATGTTTAGAGCTTGGCCGTGGTGTCAGTGGCATGATAGCGCATACCCAGCCACGTCGATTAGCTGCTCGCAGTGTGGCAACTCGTATTGCTGAAGAGCTCAACACGCCGCTTGGTGAAAAGGTAGGCTTTAAGATTCGTTTTAGCGATCAGGTTAGCGAGCGAAGCTACGTAAAACTGATGACAGACGGTATGTTGCTGGCAGAAATGCAAAACGACCGTTTCTTGAATCAATACGACACCATTATTATTGATGAAGCCCACGAACGTAGCTTAAACATCGACTTCTTGCTGGGCTATTTAAGGCAGCTATTAGACAAGCGCCCTGAACTTAAACTCATTATTACCTCGGCTACCATCGACCCCGAACGTTTCTCGAAGCACTTTAATAATGCGCCTATTATTGAAGTGAGCGGACGTACGTATCCGGTTGAAATTCGTTATCACAGCCCTGAAGACAATGAGAACGATACCGATCAAACCGACGCCATTGTGGGGGCGGTTGATGAGCTATTAACCGAGAAACCGGGCGATATTTTAGTGTTCTTAAGTGGGGAGCGTGAAATTCGCGACACCCAAGATGCGCTCATGCGCAGGCAATACCGCAATACTGAAATAGTGCCTTTGTATGCTAGGCTTTCCGCCGCAGAACAAAACCGTATTTTCCAATCTCACACCGGTAGGCGCATTGTGTTGTCTACCAACGTGGCAGAAACCTCGTTAACTGTGCCGGGCATTAAGTATGTTATCGACCCAGGTGTGGCGCGTATTTCACGCTACAGCGCTCGCAGTAAAGTACAGCGGTTGCCTATAGAAGCGATATCGCAAGCGTCTGCGAATCAGCGGGCAGGGCGATGTGGACGTGTTTCCGATGGTATCTGTATTCGTTTATACAGTGAAGATGATTACCTTGGCCGCCCTGAATTTACCGACCCAGAAATACTGCGTACGAATTTGGCCTCGGTTATTTTGCAAATGCTTGCGTTGGGGTTGGGGGATATTGCTGATTTTCCGTTTGTTCAGCCACCCGATAACCGCAACATCAACGACGGCTTTAGGTTACTAGAAGAAATTCAGGCCATAGTGAAACAAAAAGGCCGTATGCAGCTTACCAAAATGGGCAGGCAGATTGCCCGTTTACCTATCGATCCTCGCTACGCCCGTATGGTGGTTGAAGCGCAGCGTACCAATGCGTTAATGGAAGTCATGGTAATTGCCGCGGGGCTATCTATTCAAGACCCTCGTGAGCGCCCACAAGATAAACGTCAACAGGCGGATGAAAAGCACAGCGAATATACCGATAAAGATTCAGACTTTATTAGTTTGTATAACCTGTGGGACGCGTTTAAAGCGCAGCAAAATGAATTAAGCCAGAACCACCTTCGTAAGTGGTGTAAGAGCCAATTTATTAATTATCTGCGTATGCGCGAATGGCAAGATATTGTTAGCCAACTTAAAAAGTCGGTGGCCGAACTCGGCTTTGGTATTGTGAAAAACGAGCCAGATTATCAAGCTATTCACGAAGCCATTGCCAGTGGTTTGCTTTCGCATATTGGTTTTAAAGATAAAGACAGAGAATACTTAGGTTCGCGCAATACCCGCTTTATGATTTTCCCAGGCTCTGGGCTTTCTAAATCGCAACCTAAATGGGTAATGGCGGCTGAGCTCGTTGAAACCTCTAAGCTATTCGCACGTATGGTGGCAAAAATAGACCCCGCGTGGATAGAGTCTTTAGCTGGGCATGTTAGTCAGCATAGTTATTCTGAGCCCCATTGGTCGAAAAAACGCGGTGCAGTTATCGCGTTTGAAAAAGTAACCTTGTTTGGTTTACCTATAGTAATGAAACGAGCCAAAGTGTATAGCCTAATTGACCCGCCGGTATGTCACGAACTCTTTATTCGGGAAGGCTTAGTTGAAGGTAATACGCGGCTGAATTTTGGTTTCTTGAAAGAGAACCAAGCTTTATTAGAACAAGCCGATGAGTTTGAACAAAAGACCCGACGCCGAGATCTTTTGGTTGATGACGACGAACTCGTGCGTTTTTATGCCTCGCGTATTCCGGTAGAAGCGAACAACGAAGCCGCGTTTAAGAAGTGGTATAAAAACCAAGAAGCGTTAGTTAAGCAAGCGGGCGGCGAAAAGTCTGGTACCGAAAAGATAAGTGACGTGCTTACTTTTACCGAGGATGACGTGTATCGCCAACAGCCTGGACAAGCCATAGAGAACGCCTTTCCGGATGCATGGCGACAGGGCAACATCACCATGGGGCTTCGTTATCATTTCGAGCCGAATGCGGATGACGATGGAGTTAGCGTGATTATTCCTTTGCCGGTACTCAACCAAGTGGAAAATATTGGCTTTGATTGGCAAGTGGCAGGGCTACGACATGAACGCATAGTGTCGATGATCAGAACCTTGCCAAAGCGCTTACGCCGCAACTTTGTGCCTGCGCCTAACTTTGCGGATGCCTGCATTGCAGATATCAGCGAGACGGATAAAAACGGCCGGCCAGTTAGCCTTGTAGAGGCTGTAACGGCTAAACTACGTAAAATGACAGGCATTACCGTAGAAGAAGATGAATGGAATCTGTCGCAGCTAGATAGACACTTAATTATGCACTTTACGGTAGTAAACGATAAAGGCGAAACCATTGCGCGCTCAGACGATTTGCACGCCCTTAAACAGCAATGTGCTGGGCAAGTAAAAGAAACCTTTGAAAAGGCGGCTACGCCTGAGCTTGAGCGTAGTGGTATTGAAAGTTGGGATTTTGACACACTGCCTACTACTTTTGCGCAAAAAATGGGTGGCTTTGAAGTACAAGCTTTCCCCGCTTTAGTAGAAAAGGGCGACAAGGTAGATATCGCGCTTATAGACGAGCCAGAAAAAGCGCAATCAATGCACCGAAAAGGTGTGAACGTGTTGATTAAAAATGCCATGCCGTCACCGCTTAATTACTTGCAAAGTAAGTTGCCTAATAAAGCGAAGCTGGGTCTTTACTTCAATCCGTTTGGGCAAATTAAAGCGCTTATTGACGATTGTATTTTTGCCGGTATAGACGCGCTGGTGGGCGAATATTGTGAAAAGCACAACACAGATATTCGTAGCAAAGCGGATTTTGATGCCTGCGTAGATATAGTGCGCGCTGAAATAAACGACAAAGTATTAGAAATAGCCAAGCAGGTAGAGCAGGGCTTAACCCTCGCACATCAATGCCAAAAGCAAATGAAAGGCAATGTGCCCCTTAACATGATAAACGCATTGGGCGATTGCAAAGGGCATCTTTCTAGCTTGGTATTCCCAGGGTTTGTATCGGATATAGGTGAAGCACGGCTTAACGATTGGAACCGATATATAAAAGGCTTGTCTCGTCGTTTAGAAAAACTACCGATTGATCCGAATAAAGACAGAATGCATCAACTCACCGTTGAAAAAGCCCTAAGTGAATGGGAAAAAGCGTGTGGTAAATACCCTAAAGGCAAAGTACCAGAAGCATTATTAGATACACGGTGGATGATTGAAGAATTAAGGGTGTCTTTATTTGCCCAAGCATTAGGTACGGCTTACCCCATATCGGCAAAGCGTATCTCACTGTTTTTAGCTGACTTCTAGCTGGGAAATTAAGCGACTTGTTTAATCTCCCCAATGACAGAAACTCATTATTCTAAATATAAATGGACAATTATTGGTCAGGCTGATTGACAAGCAGCCAAGCTCGCCCTATAACAGGTAGAGCAACATGTGGTTTGAATACGTAGTGGAGATGTAGAAATGTTGGGATACGACGATAAGCGAAATTTTTTCAGGATGATGGTTAATTCGCCTTGTCAGTTACAGGTTACTGATGATGAATCGAGCCGCACTATGCAAGCAATGTGTAAAGATATAAGTGCAACAGGCATGTCTTTAGAAGTTGATGAACCTTCGATAGAAATTGGTACGCAAGTTAGCGTTGCCATAGATTCTCCAAGCTCTCAAGTGCCTTCACTAGCAGCCATTGCTACTGTGGTTCGCTGTGAGCCAGACACGGAATCTAGCTGTTTGATTGGGGTTGAAATCACAGAAATGAAATAGGCTGATAGTGTTTTCGCAAGCCTAAGTATATTCATTACAATGACTCACGAAGTCTCTCGTGAGTCTCTCTTGAGTCAGGTTAGCCTTTTTCTCACAGCTTCCCATAGCTAATTACATTTAATCATCGATAAATTATTGGTAATTATTTTGCCGACTTCCCCGGCGTATGTTTCACGCGCTTTAATGGCCGCTGATTTATCTCGTTGACTTATCTCACTGGCTTATCTCTTCACATTATGACTGCGCTTATATGACTTGTTTTAAACCTGCTCAGCAATGCCCTTCATAATTTTGAAATCGAATAAGTCGATGGCGCCCTTCGTAAAAATCAATTGTCTTTAATGTATCTAATCGATAATAATTCTCATTAACGATTCGAGACAAACTTATTAGGTCAATCATTATGAAAAAGACAATCACTTTTGCGTGTATGCACTTCACCGTCGCTTTTACAGTGGCATATTTATTAACAGGTAGTGCAGTAGTGGGTGGGGCAGTAGCCTTAGTTGAGCCAGCTGTGAATACGGTGGTATTCTATTTTCACGAACGAGTCTGGAAGAAGTTTGAGAACCAGCCTAAAGACCAAGCTAGCGATCAGCAACTACGTAGTGGTCCCGAGCAGGCTTTATGCTTAATGAATTAAACAGTAACCCTGTATTAATTCGATTTATTCGTCTGTGACGTGTATTTCGTTGGATGTAAAAGTACGCCAGAAATTACAGATCAGTGACTTCACAAACTAAACCTTTCAAGTAATACCCTTCAGGATAACTGCCTATCACAGGATGATCGGTGGCTTGGTTAAGTCGCGCAATAACTTTGATGGTTCTTCCTGCATCCAATGCAGCATCAGCCACAATTTTTTGAAACAAATCGGCTGGCATTAAGCCAGAGCAGCTAAAAGTAAGCAGTAATCCACCATTTCTCACCGCATGAATACCGTACAGGTTTATATCTTTATAGCCGCGGGCAGCACGGGTGAGTGATGCTTTGTTGTCGATAAATTTTGGGGGATCGAGGATAACCATATCAAATTGTTCTTTACGTTCGTGGTATTCACGCAACTGCTTAAAAACATCTTTTTTGACGTAATGACTTTTGCTTTCATCTAAACTATTTAACGCCACATGCTGCTTAGCAAGGTCAAGTGCAGGTTGAGAAACATCCACATTAGTAACCGATTTTGCACCGCCTTGTAGTGCGTAACAAGAAAAGGTGCCGGTATAGCTAAAGCAATTAAGCACGTCAGCGTCTTTGGCATAATGTGCAGCGGCAGCACGACTATCTCGTTGATCAAGATAAAAGCCTGTTTTGTGGCCGTTCTCTATATCAACAATGATAGAAAGCCCATTTTCTTTTACGGTAACTTGCATAGGCGGCTCGCCACTCACCACACCTGTAACTGGCTCTAAACCTTCCTTTTTACGTACATCAACATCGCTTCGCTCGTAAACGTGGGTACCGGGCTTTAACTTGTTTATTGCCCATACGATTTTATCTCGGTGCTTCTCAGCCCCAGCGCTTAATAGTTGCAATACGGCTACGTTGTCGTACAAATCTATGGTAACACCTGGAAGGCCATCACTCTCAGATGCAATCCAGCGAAATGCATTGGTGACTTCTGGGTCAAATAAACGAATTCTCAAATTAAGCGCAATTTCCATACGGCGTAAAAAGAACGCGTTATCGATGCTTTCTTCTTTACTAAATGTCCACATGCGCACGCGAATTTGCGAAGTAGGTGAATAGGCGCCGCGACCTAACCAATCACCTTCTGAATCGAACACATCAACAGTGTCACCACTGCGCCCTCTACCTTTTAGTTCTGCCACGGCGCTTTCAAACACCCAAGGATGGCGACGACGAAGGGATTTATCTCTGTTAGGGTGCAAAATAACTTGTGATGACATGAAACGTACTCTATTTCTTGAATTAGCTAGGAAGTGGGTATTGCATTGAAAGCCTTTAGCCTTATAAGAAGCCTTTAGCCAAATAAAAAGCCTTTAGCAAGTGAACGGCTCTTGCAACCACACGTAAGCGGCGGGGCGAAGTATAGCGATAAAGCGTTGCCTATGCGAATGATTACCCCGTTTACTGACCAGAAGTTAGCTATTTTACTAAGTTTGATAGAAAGTTGTTTAGGCCGCGCAGGCGAGTGGAAACACATAAAGTTATAGCAAACTATTGGTGATCATGAGTTTTGTTTTAATCGCATTACGTTACATTATTTGAAGTCTAATTTTGCACAATAAGATAGGTGTTAGTGATATGAGGCTAAAATTGTAAACTCAATTATGCACTTAAAATTATCATCCACGTAGTCATAGGTTAACGTATTTATTCATGCTATCACTAACGTGCAAAAACACACTGCACCCCCAGTGAAATTCCAAAAAAGAGGATACTAATGCAATTTGTAAACTTCGAAAAAGGCTGTGCACCTGAAGGCCTAACAATAGCAGAGGTTGATGCACCCGTACTCACCGACGACAAAGTGCTAGTGCAAGTACACGCCTTTGGTGTGAACCGTGCCGATACACTGCAACGACAAGGGCACTATCCACCGCCCCCTGGTGAAAGTGAAATTTTAGGGCTTGAGGTTGCCGGTGAGGTCATAGAGGTTGGCACTACAGTCAGTGAGTGGAAAGTGGGGGATAAGGTCTTTGGATTAGTGGCAGGCGGCGGCTATGCACAACAAGTTGCCGTCAATCCACTACATCTAATGCCTATTCCCGAGAACATGCCGTATAGCTCGGCAGCAGGGCTTGCCGAGGTGTTTCTTACTGCATTTCAATGCTTGCGCCTTATTGCGAATGTAAAACCAGCAGAGCGAGTACTCATTCACGGTGGTGCTAGTGGTGTGGGATTAGCTGCTACTCAGCTTTGTCATTATTGGGGAGTAGAAAGCGCCGTTACCGCGTCATCCCAAGAAAAGCTAGCACACTGCCAGCAAAACGGCGCTAACCTGCTGATAAACTATAAAGATAAAAACTTTGCTGAAGAGATAAAAGCTAATTGGCCTGAAGGCGTTAATATGGTGCTTGATATGGTGGGGGGCGATTATCTAAATCGGAACCTTCACATTCTAAAGCGCGATGGCATTGTGGTTTACCTCGCCATGTTGGCTGGGCGTTATGCCGATAACCTTGATATGGCATTAATGCTGGGTAAACGAGCCAGAATACAAGGTACTACGCTGCGCAATAGAACGGATGAATACAAAAGCGCGCTTATCAGTGACTTCTCGACAACCTGTTTACCAGCATTCACCACCGGCGAGCTTAGCGTAAACATAGATACGGTATACGCAATAAATGATGTCGCAAAATCTCACGCACGTTTAGAAAGTAACGACACGCAAGGAAAGATAGTTGTAGAGTGGTAGTGAGAAGTGAAACATAAAAACAATTTAGCGTAATAAAAGAAAAGGCAATGCTGCCTTTTCTTTTTTGCATAATCACTAACCTTTACCTATACCTATAGAGGTATCTGCTTGCAAATCCATTGGCCTTGTAAGCTATTAATCCTTAACGCAATTAGCCTGTAAAGCCACTGTCTGGTGTTGTAGGTTTGGCTTCTGCCGCACCCCGAGCTAAATCATCGCAGCGTTCATTTTCAGGGTGACCCGAATGGCCTTTTACCCAGTGCCAATTAATTTTATGCTTGCTCACTGCTTCATCAAGGCGTTTCCAAAGGTCGGCATTTTTTACCGCTTTTTTGTCTGATGTGCGCCAGCCGTTCTTACGCCAGTTGTGGATCCATTGATTGATACCGTTTTTCACATACTGACTATCTGTCGTCAATTCAACGTTGCAGGGCTCAGTTAAGCTGTTTAATGCTTCAATAGGCGCCATTAATTCCATACGATTGTTGGTAGTATGCGCGAATCCGCCACTTAGCTCTTTACGGTGACTGTTATAAACTAAAACAGCACCATAACCGCCAGGGCCTGGGTTTCCAAGGCATGAGCCATCAGTAAAAATGTGAATGGTTTTTTGAGCCACTGGGTGTCCTTAAATTATTTACTTTCATATTTCGCTTTTCCCTTAGCCTGTGGCGAAGGGGTTGATATACTATCAAAAAACAAAAGGTAAGATTAGAGGAATCATGCGTCAGATTGTACTAGATACAGAAACTACAGGTATCGACCCTAAAGAAGGTCACCGAGTGATTGAAATTGGGTGTGTTGAGCTGGTTAACCGTAAACTTACTGGCAATCACTTTCATGTATACATTAATCCAGGCCGCCAAATTGAACAAGAAGCGATAGATGTTCACGGTATTACTAATGAGTTCTTAACCGACAAACCTACATTTAGAGACGTAGCCGAAGATTTTGTGAATTTTATTCGCGGAGCCCAGTTGGTTATTCATAATGCGCCCTTTGATGTGGGCTTTATGGATCACGAATTTGGGATGGAACCGAAAACCCGTGGCGTTATCACCAAAGATATTTGTAGTGTGCTTGATACCTTGGCGGTTGCACGCAAAATGCACCCAGGGCAGAAAAATAACCTAGATGCGTTGTGTAAACGTTATGGCATAGACAATAGCCACCGTGAGCTCCACGGTGCATTACTGGATGCTGAAATACTCGCTGACGTTTACCTGCTAATGACCGGTGGGCAAACAAAACTTAATTTGGCATCTAAGGGCAGCGGTGAAAACCAATCAGATGCACTTCGCCGGTTGAACAGAAACGGAAATAAATTAAAGGTTATCAAGGCTAGCGCCGATGAATTAGCACAGCATGAATCCCGTTTAGATATCGTAGAAAAAGCAGGGGGTAAATGTTTGTGGCGCCCAGAGCAAAACGATGCATAGCTAATTCAGGTGCAGGTTATGGTGTGTTGCTTTAGCTGCTAGACGTACTTAACCATTTTTAAAATACATTTCCAAAGGAGCGGGCAACAGTGAAAGTAGGTGTGATGAAACTAGTGTTGGCGTTGTGCCTATTAGGATGTACTTCAACGGTATTTTCACAAGATACTTCGCTTCCAGCGCCGTCATCACAGGACACGCAAGTCGACACTGCGCCTTCGCCTATTACTGACTTGGGGGATGAATACGAGAACTCGATTAAGTTATTACAGAATCGTTTTCGTATTGATTACAACGTGAAAGAGGTCTCCATGATTTTCTTTCGCGAATACGGCTCTGCCCCCGTAGTATTAGTTCGCCCCGATGGTTCAAAGTTATTTCAAGGTCGGGTGGACGAGACCAACGTTAAGTGGTTCGATGCCGACACCTTCGACATGATCACTATTGAAAACCCTATGCCTGGCCCTTGGCAGGCGGTAGGTCAGGTTAACCCTGCAAGTCGGGTTATGGTCATTTCTGATATTAAGCTTCACGCCACATCGCTTCCCAGCATTCTCTTTTCGGGCGAAATATTAAAATCTACGGCTTACCTAACCAACGGCGGCGAAAAAATAGATAACCAACAGTTCCGTGATGTCGTGGAATTGTCTATTGAGTTTGTAAGTGCAAATGACCCTAATTACGACAACTTTGGTGCTAACGATGCAGAAATTGCAAAGTTTGAAGATAACGGTCGGGGTATGGATGAGCGTCCAATGGATGGCGTGTTCACTGGCCAATTCAATTTAAAGGTTGCAGCAGGTAAATGGCAGCCTGTTTATCGAGTAGACACGCCAATGTTCACGCGAGAACAAATTGGTGCACCCATTATCCTTTACAACAACCCTGTTTATGTGGATGTTGAATTAGACGCTACCGATGGCACGGGAGACGGTTATCACACGCTGCTCATTGATGTGAACCGCGAGCTAGTTAATATTGAGTCACTCCTGATTGACGGTAAAATTAAATTTCCAAACGCAGATATTCAAAACTTTTCGTTAACCGAAGGCGGCGATAGTGTGCGAGAGCATCTTATTGTGGCGTACGAAGAGGGGGTTTATCGCGTTAAATTAACCGCCTATGGCACAACATCAGAAGGCCGAGACTTCATACTGGATGTTCCTGAATATACTTTTGTAGCTGAAGCGCCTGAGCCAGAAGTGATAGACCCGCTTATTGACGGCGAAGATCCTATTGTCGATGGCAGTGAAAATCCGCTTTCAATGGGTGATAGTTCAACATCTCTCAATCAAGACAATACACAGTCGATGGCTGAAGATGATGAAATGGATTCAGGCACGCTAACCCTGATTATTTTAGCGGTGAATGGGACCATCATTTTAATAGGTGTTATTGCTGCGGTTATTATTATCTTGAAAAGACGAAAGGCCAGTGGTCCTGCATCTGCAAAAGCAGCCACGAAAAAAGAAAATAAAAAGGCCAAGAAGAAAGTGGTGTCTGAATCTGACTTATCGCTTGATAATGAACCTAAGGGCTTTAAAAAGTTGCTGGCAAGGTTTAAGAAGTCGAAACCGGCAGAGTAGGGTAAAGAGTGGGGCAAATAAATAGGCCATTTAAATAGGGCTGTATCGCCGTAGCAGGAGTTCTTTTGCTATTCATTAATACAAAAGTGTAAGTAAGCTATCCTAAGGTGAGCGTGGCCTGTGGGAAGAGCGTCCTAGTTTTATGTGTACGAATTCCCGCCTGATTGAATTATATTTCAACATTGTGTTTATTTATCGTGCAAACAGTGCCCAGATGACAATTTTATTAATAAAAAGCATTGACTCTGCAGGGTCTAAACCGTATTATCTGCGCCGCAGTGAGGGCAAGGGGTTTTAACAACTCAACTAACTCACTGATAACATTGAAATTGTGGAGCGGTAGTTCAGTTGGTTAGAATACCGGCCTGTCACGCCGGGGGTCGCGGGTTCGAGTCCCGTCCGCTCCGCCACTTTCAATGCTATAACTAAAAGGCCACGGAGCGGTAGTTCAGTTGGTTAGAATACCGGCCTGTCACGCCGGGGGTCGCGGGTTCGAGTCCCGTCCGCTCCGCCATTTAGTTATAACAAAGTGTCTCTTCGATGATGTGGAGCGGTAGTTCAGTTGGTTAGAATACCGGCCTGTCACGCCGGGGGTCGCGGGTTCGAGTCCCGTCCGCTCCGCCACTTATCGAAATAGCACACTTTCCCATTATGCGGAGCGGTAGTTCAGTTGGTTAGAATACCGGCCTGTCACGCCGGGGGTCGCGGGTTCGAGTCCCGTCCGCTCCGCCATTTTCGGGAAAGCATTTACTCTGGCAGGTTCTACTGCTCACTGTTAAAACTTCTTTATCAACTTCATACTGTTGCAGACAATCTGTTTGCGTTTCATCTATTATTTCTTCTACTTTTCCTTCACTTAGTTTTCCCTTGTTTTTCTTGCAGTACTACAATCTATAGTTCTTGCTCCTGTAGTTTGTCTTTACCACATATAAACCTTTCTCCATACTAAGTATTAATATCCCTTGATGGCGCCTTACTGTTAGGCAATTGAATAATTAGTCAGAGCAGCAAACTACACGCTTTATTTAATATTGCGGTGGCTGCGTGTCATCTGGACGTTAGATAACTTTATTCTCTTCACTTCATTGACTTAACTTAATCTTCTGCAATGCTTAAATTCATCTAAAGTATTATTTTAATAGTCAATTTTTCGACTACTTTCATGTATATACAACAATGTGTCTAAATTTCATGTGGTACGAATGACTTATAATGAGCATAAAAAATTTTTACTCGCTGACAACCTTAAAGCTATAGCCGTATCTTTTCTGTCAGTTGTACTTGTGAGCGCTGTGCTTGGCCTACTGATGTTCTCAGTCATTAAAGAGCATGAGGATGATCGTGCAGCAGATATCTTATTAAACGTGCACATGGTGTTTAAAGACGCCGAGGCCGCCTTAGATCATCTGAACAGCAAGTCCTACCTCGCTTGTAGCGAAGAAAATCTAAACGAAATGCGACGCACGTTGTTTCGCTCTCGTTTCGTGAAGGAGATTGGTTTCTTTGGTGATGGAAAATTATTGTGCAGTACTTACCTGGGGATTTTAAAGCAACCCATAGACGAAGCTATCCCAGACTTTGAGACTTCTTTGGGGGATGCATTTTGGATAAATACCCCGTTAGAACTTTTTGACAACCAATCAAAAGGCACTATTGCAAAGCGTGGCCGTTACAATGCTGTATTAGATATGGATGCGGTTATTGGCCTAAACTTTAGTCAAGATTGGGCGCTATTTTACAAAGGGGATAGGTTATTTCACATGGCTGGGAACGCCAATTTAATGCCCCAGAGAGCAGGTGTTGCCAGCCTTGATACTAGCTACTTCTCTTTACATTTGATCAAGTGCGATGAATATTATTCTGCCACTTGTTTGAGCGTAGTATCGGATAAAGGACGAATTTTTAACATTCATAAAGGCAAATTGGTTTTGTTCGTTTGTGTAATGTTAATGACTGCAGCGTTGACCCACATGCTTATGTTTAATTACTTAAGACGCAGGCGTTCACTAGAGTCGCGTATTAGTCGAGGGCTTAAGACGGGTAAGTTTTATTGTCTATATCAGCCGTTCGTAATATTAAAGTCTGGCGAAGTTGTTGGCTGTGAAGTGTTGAGCCGATTTGAAGATGAATTTGGCCCGATTTACCCCGATGAATTTATACCTCAAGTTAAAGAGTTAGGGAAAACGTGGGAATTCACTACTGTGATGATTGAATCGGCAATGACTGCCCTCAACGAAAACAAGGATATTCCAGAAGGCTTTAAAGTATCATTTAATCTGTTTCCGTCAGACTTTATGCAAGATGAGCTACTCGACTTAGATTGGGTGCTCGATATGAACGACAAAAAATTTAAGTTGGTTCTGGAGATAACCGAAGATGAGCAGCTAGCCACAGCTAGTGCGGTCAAGCATATAAAGGCACTCAAAAGCAGAGGTTTCTGGATGGCCATCGACGATTTTGGGGTAGGCTATTCAAACCTTAGCCAACTTAAATCTCTTAAATGTGAATTTTTGAAAATAGATCGTAGTTTTGTGATGGATATGGAGGATCACAGTATTCGTTCCTCTCTAATTCCTCATATTGTCAGTATCGCCGATGAATTAAGAGTAACATTAATTGCCGAAGGTGTTGAAAACACCGAGCAGTGTCAGGAACTTGTGAACATGAATGTTGAGTACGGGCAAGGGTGGTTATTTGGTAAACCGCAAACGGTTGAGAATTTAGCAAATACGATTGACCTGTCTTTCCAAACCCATTAATCGGTTGGCGTGTCTGTCGTTCCGCGATACCATGCAGTTATTGTTAAAAGACGAAGAACGGCTGCATGCAGGACGTATTACATTGCCGCAAAATCTGTAAAATTTATCAAGAAGGCGACAACAGTACGCCTGTTTTAAATAACATTTCACTTTCTATCAATGCAGGTGAGCATGTTGCCATTTTAGGTAGCTCTGGGTCAGGAAAAAGTACCTTGCTGCATTTGCTTGGCGGGTTAGACACACCCACAAGCGGTGAGGTGTGGTTTAAAGGCGAGTCGCTTACACAACTAAATGCTAAACAACTTGCCGCCTTGCGAAACAAAGAAATGGGCTTTATTTACCAATTCCATCATTTGCTAGGTGAATTTACTGCACTTGAAAACGTTGCCATGCCCCTTCGCATTGGCGGCGAGAGTGCGAGTACCGCTAATGCGAAAGCAAACGCTTTACTTAACGATGTAGGGCTTTCTCATCGTGCAGATCACTTGCCTAGCGCGCTCTCAGGCGGCGAACGCCAACGGGTCGCCATCGCTCGAGCATTAGTCGCATCACCGTCAGTTGTGCTTGCCGATGAACCAACCGGTAATTTAGATGCCACCACAGGTGAGCAGATTTATCAGCTGTTAAAACGTTTAAGCGAGCAAAAACAAACTGCCTTTGTGGTAGTAACCCACGATATTACCCTTGCTAACCGTATGGACAGAGTGCTTCGCATTAAAGATGGTGAACTGCTTAACGCAGCAACAGAGGAGCAACGCTAGTGGCGTTGGCATGGCAACTTGCTAAACGATTTCGTCGAGCCAAAGTTCAAAATCGCTTTATCTCATTTATTTCGATGTCGTCTACCGTAGGTATAGGCCTTGGTTGTTTCGTGTTAATTACCTTGTTAAGTGTAATGAATGGTTTTGAGCGAGAGCTAACGCAGCGAATTTTAACCGTTATTCCTCACGGCGAGTTATATAGCACCGACAAGACCGGTATTGAGAACTTAGATGCGCAGCTTTACCGCCTGAACCAAGACCCCAGAATTGCCAAGGTTGAACCTTACACAGAACTTACCGGCATGTTGCAATTCAAAGGTGAGTTAAAGGCGATTTCATTGACGGGCATTGCGGCAGATGCGCAAAACACTTTTAGCCGACAAGTAACGGACGAACATTGGCAAAACTTTGCGTTAAACAGCGACAGTGTGCTGATAGGTCAAGGGATTGCCAACAAGCTTAATATTGAGGTGGGCGATACCGTACAGGCACTTATTCCCGTTACCACGAAAGATTTACGCTTTAGCGCACCCACATCAATAACCTTAACCGTTGCAGGCTTTATGCATGTTGGTGGGGAGCTTGATAACCAATTGGGGCTGATGCACCTTGCGAAAGCTACCGCGGCCGCAGGCATAGAGGGCCAAGCATTGGGAATGCGCTTCACATTACACGATCCGTTTTCGGCCTATATCACCATGCGAGATATAGGTTATAGCTACCCTCAAGCAGTCTATATGTCTGACTGGACGCGAACCCAAGGTCATTTGTACAACGACATTCAGCTCGTTCGCACTGTTGTGTATATTGCGTTGGTGCTGGTGATTGCCGTGGCCTGTTTTAATATTGTGTCTTCATTAGTAATGGCGGTACGAGAAAAACAACCTGCCATTGCTATCTTAAAAACCATGGGCGCAACCGATACACTAATCCGGCGCACGTTTATGTTTCAAGGTGTGCTGAACGGACTCATTGGCATAGTGGTAGGGGTAACCCTTGCAATTATTATTGCCCCTAATCTTTCTACTATTGTGAAGTTTTTAGAAGGTGTTTTTGGGGTTGAAGTGTTGTCAGGCGATATTTATTTTATCGACTTTTTACCTTCCGCACTTATGTGGCAAGACGTGGTAGTCACCTGTGTGGTCGCCATCATCATGTCCGTACTAGCAACCTGGTACCCAGCCCATAAAGCGACAAAAGTGTCTCCTTCTCAATCCCTTCATTAACGGGGTTTAGGTATAGGGGTGTTTAAATGTCATCGCTAGTATGACTAGCTAGCAATAATCTTAGCTATTAAAAATTGTAGATGATAACCATAGCTAGACGCACACTGAAGCCTTTGATTGAGCGTATTACAGCACCAATATACTTGGTCATTCACTTACGAATATGTATTGAGATTGTCAGTATAATGCAATTGTACAATGTATTTGCACTGGGTGATGGCAAGACCTATAAGCAATAAAAAAAGGGTTAGCGATGCTAACCCTTTTGTGTAGTTCGAAAGCGATGAAGGAATTAAGCGTTCTTGTCAAACTCGCTAAAATTCACATCTTCTTCTTTTTCACCAGCATGTTCATTGTAATAAATATCTTCATCAAGCCCACCTTCGCTTTTCGCAACAACACACGACACCATACAGTCACCTGTAATGTTAACTGCAGTACGGGTCATATCAAGTAAGCGGTCGACACCAATAATCAGGGCGATACCTTCAACTGGCAGGTTAACTTGCTGTAGTACCATGGCTAGCATGATTAAGCCCACACCTGGCACACCCGCCGTACCGATAGAAGCTAGGGTAGCGGTTAACACCACCATCATGTAGTCGCCCAAACTCAAATCAACACCATAAACTTGAGCGATAAATACGGTAGCCACACCCTGCATAATAGCGGTGCCATCCATATTGATGGTTGCACCTAAAGGAAGGGTAAAAGACGCGACTGAATTGTTAATACCCAATTTATTTCGCGCCGTTTCCATGGTGACTGGCAGTGTAGCGCTACTGCTTGAAGTACTAAATGCAAATAAAGCTGCATCGCGCATTTTCTTTAGTAGAACAACGGGGCTCAAGCCGCTTAAAAGTTTAAGCAATATTGAATAGGTCACTAAACCATGGATGATAAGCACGCCAAATACTAAGAAGAAGTATTTGGCCAAGCTAAAGATAGTGTCGCCACCAATGGTAGAGAACAGTTTAGCCATCAATACAAACACGCCGTAAGGCGCAAGATTCATGATGATGGTGACAAGGCGCATGATAACCGTGTTGATGTCTTCAAAAAACGCACTGACGCGTTTGCCTGCTTCGCCAGTCATCGCCATAGAAATACCGAATAACACTGCAAACACGATGATTTGAAGCATGTTGCCTTGCGCCATCGAGTTAATAGGGTTACTTGGAAACATATTAACGATAACGTCACCCAAACTTGGTGCAGTCTTCGCTTCAAATGACGTTTCAGTGGTTAGATTTAACCCTTCTCCTGGCGAAATAAGTAAAGCCATACTCATGGCCAGTGTGATTGCTATTGCAGTCGTGACAATATAAAGACCAACAGACTTAGCGCCTAACCGACCTAATTTACTCGGGTCGGACAGGGTACTGGTACCGCATATAAGCGAAACAAATACTAGTGGCACCACCAACATCTTTAAACTAGCGATAAAAATCTGCCCAAGGGTAGAAAATATACCATCTACAAAAATGCTATACGCAGAGAACTGGAAACCAAATACCGAAAACGTGAAATCTCCGCTATCATCGAACAATAGTTGAAGAAGCACACCTATCACGATACCGGCAATCATGCCGATAAAGATTCTGGTGGTTAAACTAAATTTATGTGCAGATTGAGACATTAAAATTCCCTGTACATTTTTATATTTTTATTTAGTGTGACAGATTCTATTGATTTTAAAACATAAAAAACGACCCAATTGTCATTTATAAAGGTTCAGGAACGAATTATGCGACAAATTACGCGCGTCTTGTCTAAGACACTCTGGCTATTTAGTACAATTTTTATACTAGCAGCATGTGGCGGAGGCGATTCAGTCTCTAGAGATGATAGCGATGGATCAGATGATGGCAGTGGTTCCTCCGCTACTGTTAATGTCGTATTAACCGTTCAAAACGCCAGCGGCGAAACCGACCGCAACCTAACCGCCGACAATTCTCTTACCGTTATTGCCACTGTTACCGATACCGACGGCGTTGCCCAAGCCGACCAACTAGTCACGTTTGCATTAAGTAATACCGACCTTGCGGTGTTCGGAAACGACACCGGTACAGCGCGAACTGACGAGAGCGGGGTAGCAAGAATTACCATTAATGCCAGCACTGCCTCAGGTGATGGTGAGATAACAGGTAGCTTGAGCAGCGGTGAAACTGGCTCTACTACTTTTTCGGCAGTAGGTAGCGCAACGGTTGACCCAGCAACCACGGTATCGTTGGCATTGCAAAATGCCGCAGGTGAATCAGACAGTGACTTGTCTTCAGAAAATAGCTTAACCGCAGTTGCTACGGTATTGAACAGTGAAGGTGAGCCACAAGAAGACTTAATTGTTACCTTCACACTAAGCAATGACGAATTAGCTGTTTTTGGAAATGATACAGGGACTGCCCGTACTAACGAGAGCGGTATTGCGAGTATCAGCTTAGCAGTTGGCACTGCATCGGGAGATGGGGAATTAACAGCGACACTTTCAACCCTTGAAAGTGACACGACTACCTTCAGTTCTACTGGAAGTGTTACCGTTAGCGAAGACCCCGCATCTCTACAATTATATGCAAGTGCGGTTCAGTTGGCCTCTAGTGGCTCTGACGATATCGAACTTATCGCATTAATTAAAAACGAACAAAGCGTGTTGATGGAAGGTGTTGAGGTTAACTTTTCTGCTAGCAATGAAGCCGGTGTCGAATTGCAATTAACCCAATCTACCACCACCGCCGATGGTACTGCCAGAGCGTTAGTGTCTACTCAGAATGATGCGTCGAATCGTACGGTAACGCTAACGGCTCAAACCGGCGCATTAGTTGAAACCGTTGATATTTTGATCACCGGCACCGAAGTTACTATTAATGGTGCAAATTCAGTTATATTGAATGACACCGCCGAATATACGTTGCGTGTTCAAGATTCTGATGGGGTAGCCATTGTTAATCAAACTATCCTATTAGAAGCAGCGAATGGTTCACTAAGTGAAACCTCGGTTAATACGGGGGCCGATGGTCAAGCGACTATCACTTACACAGCAACTACTTCGGGTGAAGATACGATCACTGCTTCGTCACTTAATGCCTCAGTAGAATTTGAATTAGAGGTTCAACAAGACGAATTTAGTTTTGTGGTACTGCCAGATGAAGAAATATCATTGAACGCCGCGGCCACAATCAGTGTTCAATGGCTACAAGATGGTACTCCAGCTGTGGGTAATAACGTGACATTTAGTGCTTCTCGCGGAGAGATTATTGGCGCAGCGCTTGTCACCACCGATGCTGAAGGTATTGCCTCTATCTCAATTGAGTCTGACAACGCCGGTTTTGCTTCCATTACTGCCACAGGTAGTGAGACTGGTAATGAGTCTACGGTGAATGCGGTTGCGCAAGTAGAATTTATCGCGGTTGAACCGTTCACCTTGATAGCTGATGCGACACCTGACCTGATTGGCCCTGATGGGCAAACCAGTACTATTACCGCAGTTGTCAGAGACCCTTCAGGTAACCTAGTTAAAAATACCGTGGTTAACTTCAACGTTGATGATGTATCTACAGGTTCTATATCACCTTCTCAATCTACTACCGACAGCAGCGGGATCGCGTCTACCGTATTCACTTCTGGCGCGCCTTCAAGTGAAGATGCCGTGATTATTCGCGCTGAAGTGGCTAGCGATGAATCTATCTCTGATTTGGTTTATATGACTGTGGGTGATAGAGCATTCGACATTTCAATTGGTACGGGTAACTCACTAGAAGAGCCTGACTCAACCACGTACTTAAAACGTTTTGCAGTATTTGTGTCAGATTCTGTCGGGCGACCTGTTAGCGGTGTTGAGTTAACAGCCTCTGGTACGCCAGTTAAATTTAGTGAAGGCGGTACGTACGATAAAGGTTATTGGCAGTGGAATGATACGGATTCTATCTGGGTGTCAATCACCACGATAGAGTGCCCTAATGAAGATATAGACAGTAATGGTATTCTTGATAGCGGCGAAGATACTAACAACGATGGATTCCTGACACCGGGTATAGTGGGGACATTATCTTTCGCAGATACAAATGTGACGGATGAGAATGGTCAGGCAGAATTAGAATATCGCTATCCGGCCAACTATGGACATTGGTATGATTTAGTTATTACTATCTTCGGTCAGTCAACTGGCAGTGAAGCTAGCCAAGATCATTATTATACGCTCAGTGTTTCTTCTGATGATATCACTAATGAAGCCGCGACTTTACCCAGAAACCCATTTGGTTCTGAAGCAAACTGTAGTACTTTCAACTAACACGAGTACGACTAACACAAAAAAGCCGGCGTAAGCCGGCTTTTTCATATGCAAAACAATAACTAATCTTGCTGGAATGGATACACAGAACCAAGCTTTAATAGCTGAGTAAGTTCATCCAGTGCAGTGCGTGATTCAATCAGTAACTGCGGATCGCGTAAATCGTCTTCAGTAAGTTCATCACGGTAGTGTTTATCTACCCATTTGTTAAGACGCGCAAATTGCATGTCGTTAATTAAAGTCGCTGGGTTTACCGCATCAAGTTCTTGGTCGTTCATGGCTACACGTAAACGCAAGCACGCAGGGCCGCCACCATTGCGCATACTTTGCTTTACATCAAAATAGTTCACCGATTTTATAGGCGTGCCCAAAGTAACTAGTTTGTCTAAATAACGCTTAACCGCATCGTTTTCTTCGCAGTCTGTGGGGGCAATAATCGTCATGTCACCGCTTGGCAACGTGATGATTTGGGTATTGAAAAGGTAGGTTTTAATTGCATCTTGTACCGACACTTCATCAGTAGGCACTTCAATAAGGTGAAGGGGGGAATCACCAAACTTAGTTTGTAGTTCTTTTAGCCCAGCGTCCTTTTTATAAAAGGCTTGGTCGTGGTAGAACAGTACGTTTTGGTTGCCCACTGCAATCACATCGTTATGGAAAACCCCTTGGTCGATAACATCAGGGTTTTGCTGCATGTATACCACGCCTTCTTCGCTTAACCCATGCAAGCGAGCAACAGCTTGGCATGCTTCTAGTGTTTGGCGGGCAGGGAATTTAGTGGGGGCGGGTTTACCAGGGTCGAAAGCGTGACGGCCATATACAAAAAGCTCTACTCCAGCGTGGCTGTAATCGGAACACAAGCGAGTATGGTTTGCTGCGCCTTCGTCACCAAAATGTTCATTATCTGGCAAATGTAAGTGGTGGGCAAAGTGCTTTTCGTTTGCGAAGGTCGCTTTTAAAATATTACCTGTCACTTGCGGCTCTAATGAACGATGAAACTTGTTTGTTAAGTTTGCAGGTGTAAAATGCACGCGACCATCCGCCGTATCAGCGCTTGGAGAGACTGTGGCAGCGTTTGCTGTCCACATGCTTGATGCAGAGCAACATGCTAAGAAAATCTCTCTAGATTGCTTTGCAGCGCTTTCTAGCACTCTGGCATCTGAACCAGAAAAGCCGAGTCGACGTAATGCTGCTATGTCTGGGCGTTCTTGAGGGGCAAGTACACCTTGCATCATGCCCATGTCAGACAAGGCTTTCATTTTTAGTAAACCTTGTTTAGTGGCTTGCTTGGGGCTGCTAACTGCATTGGCATTGTTCAGAGAAGCAACATTACCAAACGAGAGTCCGGCATAGTTGTGGGTTGGGCCAACAAGCCCATCAAAGTTAACTTCAAATTGCTTCATACTTTCCCTCTATTTGGTGTTTGAGCGTTTGACCGCTACCCTATAAATGCATAACCCATGATTTGGGGAGTATTTACAGTGAAGCTAACGTCTCTTTTTTTGTTAGCCGCGAATTAATAAGCATAATAAATGCCTGTTAATTACTAGGCGCAAAGGCATAATGGCTGGCATTATACGGTTTTTATGCGCCTTGCCAATCAAGGTGGTTGAAAAGTGAACAGGAATTGCACGCGATTGAAGCAATGGGAAGAATAACTATTAAGAAGATCTTGTTTTCCATTCACTTTGTCGATATATGTTAAAAAAGCACGGACACCCTAATGGCACAGTCTAGGGGTCCTTTATCTTTGAGAATGACTAAAATAGTCCTTTAGAATCAATAGGTTTAATTCAATTATATGGCAAAATCTCTAGTCATAGTCGAGTCGCCAGCCAAAGCGAAAACGATAAATAAATATCTTGGTAAAGATTTTATCGTAAAAAGTTCTGTCGGCCATGTTCGCGATCTGCCTACGAAGGCATTGGGCAAAGTTGAGCCCAAAAAGCCAGCGAAAGAACTAAAAACTTATAGCGAAGAAGACAAGCAAGAATACCTTCGCAGACACGAATATTTAAAACTTGTTGATCGAATGGGAGTGGATCCAGAACAGAACTGGAAAGCTCACTATCAGGTTTTGCAGGGTAAAGAAAAAGTGGTTAACGAGCTTAAACGCTTGGCCAAAGACGCTGACACTATCTATCTCGCAACGGATTTGGATAGAGAAGGGGAAGCTATTGCGTGGCACTTACAAGAGTTGCTGGGCAGTAAAGGCAAAACCTATCAGCGTGTGGTGTTTAACGAAATTACTAAAAATGCCATTCAAGAAGCCTTCTCAGATCCAGGTGAAGTAAACGTTGCTCGTGTGAATGCACAGCAAGCTAGACGTTTCCTCGACCGCGTTGTGGGCTTCATGGTGTCACCGCTACTTTGGAAAAAAATAGCACGTGGTTTATCAGCTGGCCGTGTTCAATCGGTAGCTGTTCGTCTAGTAGTTGACCGTGAACGTGAGATTAAAGCGTTTGTTCCAGAAGAGTTTTGGGATATTCATGCCGACTTAACCAGTGAGCAAAAAGCAGCGCTGCGTATGTTGGTAGCCAAGCATGAAGGTAAAGCGTTTAAACCGGTTAATAAAGCACAAGCAGACAAAGCATTAGAAGACTTAAATGGCGCTAAGTACTTAGTTGAAAGCCGTGAGTCTAAGCCTACGTCTAGCCGACCTTCAGCACCGTTTATTACGTCAACGTTGCAACAGGCCGCGAGTACCCGTTTAGGTTTTGGTGTTAAGAAAACCATGATGATGGCGCAGCGCTTGTATGAAGCGGGTTACATCACTTATATGCGTACCGACTCAACAAACTTGAGCCAAGAAGCACTCGATAATTGCCGCGCCTATATCGATGATAATTTTGGTAGCCAATACCTACCAGAATCGCCTAATCGTTATGGTAGCAAAGAGGGCGCACAAGAAGCGCATGAAGCGATTCGTCCTTCAAGTGTTAAGGTAAATGCTGCCCATTTAGGCGATATGGAGCGTGACGCTCAGCGCCTTTACGAGCTTATTTGGCGCCAGTTTGTTGCGTGTCAAATGACGCCGGCTAAATACGATGCCACCACCATTAGAGTGGGTGCAGGTAATTACGAGTTAACGGCGAAAGGTCGTGTGTTGAAGTTTGACGGCTGGACACGTGTTCAACCACAGCTTCGCAAAAAAGGTGAAGAAGAGTTAATGCTGCCTGATGTTCAAAAAGGTGATGTATTAAACTTAAATGCGCTTGATCCCAAGCAGCACTTTACCAAACCAGTGGCGCGTTTTAACGAAGCGTCTTTGGTAAAAGAGTTAGAAAAACGCGGCATTGGCCGACCTTCCACATACGCAAGTATCATTTCTACCATTCAAGATCGCGGTTACGTTCGCCTTGAAAATAAGCGTTTTTATGCTGAAAAAATGGGTGAAATCGTTAACGACCGTTTGATGGAAAACTTTGATGACCTTATGAGTTTCGACTTCACCGCCAACATGGAGCAACAGCTTGATGATATAGCGGAAGGTAACAAAGATTGGAAAGACGTACTTAACCTTTTCTACAGCGATTTTTATGGCAAGTTGCTTAATGCCGAGAAAGCCCCTGAAGAAGGCGGAATGCGCCTTAATCAAGCTATTCCTGCTGGCATTACGTGTGACAAGTGCGGGCGTGAAATGAACGTGCGTACGGCATCTACCGGTGTATTCCTTGGATGCTCTGGTTATAACTTACCGCCAAAAGAACGCTGCACCAACACCATGAACCTGACACCAGGTGATGAAGTGGTGAAAGTAGATGACGAAGAAGAGTTAGAAACCGAAGCGTTACGTGCTAAGAAGCGCTGTCCAATATGCAGTACTGCTATGGACAGTTACTTAGTAGACGAAACCCGTAAGCTGCATGTGTGTGGTAATACACCAACCTGCGAAGGTACCTTAGTGGAAACCGGTACGTTCAAGATTAAAGGTTACGACGGCCCCATTATCGAATGTGATAAGTGTGGCAGTGACATGGAACTGAAAAACGGTCGCTTTGGTAAATACTTCGGTTGTACCAATGAAGAATGTAAGAATACGCGTAAGTTGTTACGTAACGGTGAGGCAGCTCCACCTAAAGAAGATCCGGTAGATTTACCAGAACTTCCTTGTGAAAAATCGGATGCGCACTTTGTATTACGTGATGGTGCTTCTGGTATTTTCATGGCGGCGCATAACTTCCCTAAATCTCGGGAAACGCGTGCACCAAAAGTGGAAGAACTGGCGCGCTTTAGAGATAGAATTTCTGAAAAATTCTATTATCTGGCCGATGCACCGCAAAAAGATCCGGAAGGTAACCTTGCTATCGTTCGCTACAGTCGTAAGACCAAGCAGCAATATGTGATGTCGGAAAATGAAGCGGGTAAAGCTACGGGTTGGTCTGCATGGTATAACGACGGTAAGTGGGAAACACAAGCCGCCAGTAAACCTGCTGCTAAAACCAAAGCGAAAGCCAAAAAGAAATAAAGAGATTTAGTATATGGCCTCGTTACAGGAACAGTTATTAAAAGCCGGCATAGCAGACAAAGGTTCTGCTAAGCAGGCGCGTGCTGAAAAGCGCAAAAAGAATAAGCAAAAGACAAAGAAAAATCAGGGTGTGGTGGACGAAGCAACTATTGCTGCTCAGAAAGCCGCTGAAGAAAAGAAAGCCCGTTCACGTGAGTTGAATCAGTTGCAACAGCAAGAGCGTGAGAAGCGCTCTGTCATTGCACAGGTGAAGCAACTCATTGATGTGAATAAACAGCCGCGAAAAGGCGATACCGTACTGAATTTCACGCATGACAATGTAGTGAAGCGTATGTACGTGAGCGCTGAAATGCACAAGCAAGTGACTAAAGGCCGCTTAACCGTGGTGATTTTAGGTGATGCTTATGAGCTAGTGCCTACGCCTGTAGCGGATAAAATTGCGCAGCGTGACGATAGCTTTATTATTTACCGTGCCGACTTAGACACCAGCGACAATGACGGTAAAGAAGAAGCACAAGATGATTGGTATGCCGACTACGACATTCCAGATGATCTGACCTGGTAACGAAATCCTTGCCTTGTATCCAAATAAAATGACGTGAAATTCTTTTTCACGTCATTTTTCTTTTTCCTTCTCACATTCCCCTTCAATTTTTATTTCACTGTTTTCGCCGTTAGTTTGTCATGGCGGTATTCTCGGGGCTGATTGTTACATCGGTGCTTGCGCTTTACCTGCACGGTTAACAATCTATTGAATTAAGCGCACTTAGCTAAATAATCATTAAGCCCAGCTAAATATTGATCTTTTTCGGTAGATGTTAGCCAGCTTGCTTTAAAGCTGTTTGCCACTAACGTACTTAGTTCCTCTTGACTAAATCCACCCTCTTGCTGCAGCGCAATAAGGTTTTTATTTAAATATGCACGAAAATAGGAAGGATCGTCTGAATTAATCGTTGGCATTAATCCACGTTCAAGCATGGTTTTTATTTCGGTTGAGGTTAGTGATTGCACCACGAATTGATTCGACACTGGGCAAATGGTTAAGCCAATATTTTTTTGTTTCACTAAGTCGCATAATGCGTCTGATGCTAAAATATTTACGCCGTGATCTATTCTGTCTACATCGATATCTTCTAATACTTGGCGAATGTGCTCTAGGGTATTGTGTTGGTTAACATCGCAATGCATAGTGAGTTTTAATCCCCACTCACGGGCTTTAGCAAACACCTCTGCAAATTTAGATGGTGGGTTATTGTGTTCATCTGAATCTAATCCCACACCAATAAGTTTACTCAAATGAGGTTCAGCCATGAGTAAGTGTTTCATAGCCGAGTCGGCCGACATATCACGAAGGAAACACAGTATAAGATTGCTTTGTACACCTAGCTTGGTATTAGCATCCTGTTGTGCGCGATAGATACCTTCAATTACAGTATCGAATGCTACGCCTCGGGACGTATGAGCTTGTGGGTCGAAAAAGAGTTCCACATACACAATGTGCTGCGCCGCCGCTTTTTCAAAATAAGCCATGGTAAGCGCGTAAAAGTCTTCTTCTTCAATTAATACACTCATCCCTGCGTAATAAATATCTAAAAAAGAGGGTAGATCATGAAAGTTATAAGCGGCTATCATTTGCTCTGGGGTTTCTGCACTCAGGCTTACGCCATTCTTCTGTGCTAATGCAAAGCTTAGCTCAGGCTCTAATGTGCCTTCAATATGAACATGGAGTTCGGCTTTTGGCATTTTTTGTATGAATTCTTGCATGTGGCCTCTGTGTTATTTTTAGAAAAACGCGCACAAAACGACGCATTAAGGCTGAAATACAGCTAGTTTAAGACGCTGTGTCATCTAGGTTTATGTGTAAATTCACATAAAAAGCAAAGCCAAACGATGCAAAAAACAAGCCTTAGTTAAAAAGTATTATAATCTATTGATTAGCTTAAGTTATTAATAGTAAAAGATAAATGACGATTTTAGTTTGAATTCATGACTAAGTGGTTAGTGGCCAATGATGAGTAAACATGTGCCTGAAGTGGTGCGAAGGGCACTAACGTTAATGGCGTCACGCGACAATAAGTGGCAGGTGCATCGAGTTAGTGCAAGGTTTTCATTTGCAATTATGCAAGAAGGCCTGCGACAAAGCAGACCTTCTCTTGTGAAATTCGCTATTGTATTTCTATATCAACATAGCCCGTTTTAAAATACTCTGGGCCGTGCAGTTCTACACAAGAAAGTTCATCGGCTGCTTTTTGCGCCATTAGATAAGCATCAGAGTGAGTGCTATTTTTTATAAGACCACTATGCGTGCGCGATGGCGGGCCAAATATGGGCCTACCAGAACATGTAATCGTATACTTCCAATCAGCTAATTGCGACGAAAAAGAAGTGCTTTTGGTTTCGGTTGAGTAAGTGTAACTGCTTGTTGTTTCTGTTGCTTCCCAGCTTTTTGATAAAGTCGAAGCGCTAAAATCAGCATAGTAAGGTAGGTCATGTAATAGCTTTTTGACCGATGTAAGTTCATTTCGACCAAGTTTACAATTGAAAACGTCGTAGGTGTAAGCCACTTTATCGTCACCATTTAAGGTCACTAACGATTCCAAGAAACCTCTATTTCGTACGCCATTTTTGGTTTCTTTAAAATCGCAATTAGCATCTTCTTTTATCCTGATATTAATGTCAGGATAAGTTAAGTCCAAGTTCAGATACTTGTGATGGTAGTTAACGTTTAATTGAGGTGTGAAGTATTGCAAAATGTATTGATATTCTATTGATTCTAAATAGTTATCGGTTCTGAAGCTTTTGTTAATTCCAGATAATTTCAGCAATTTTTTAGAGTAGTCGCTTATGCTTACACCGTTTATTTTATCAAGTAAGCTAGCAAACTCTGATATCGCATTTTTATGTTTTATTTTCGCGTCGAAATACGTATCTAACAAACTTATAGTTACACTCACATTTTCGTTAGATTCCACTATCGCGTTTTTCGCTAACGTTAGAAAATCTCGTTTTTTTGTTAGTGCAAATGCATTCATATATCCATCAAATGACGCTTGGCTGACAAAAATTGCTTTTTTGGCGAGTACTGCCTCGTTTCGGTACGCCCCCTTTTTATGTTGTGCGAGGTAGCGATCGAATCCTGCTACAGTATTTTTCTGTTTAGCCGCTTTGAAGTCAGCCTCATCAAGCAGAGCGTAGCGTTTGGCCTTGAGCTTGTTTATTTTGTCTTGGGGAATACCAGCAAGGTGTTCTTTGTTATTCAAAACTTTATTAATTGAGGCCACGGATGAACCGGAAACTAGGCCAGCGTAACGTTGATTTAGTCTTAAGTTATTTTCTCGATATGAAATCGCTTTTTGCGCGTCAGCAAGCCGTGATAACAAAATCTTTTTATAAATCCAACCTTCGCCGTTATAAACCCATCCGTCTTCTATTTTTTCGGAAATTATAAGCGTCCCCTTATTGTGCTTATTAATGATTTTTCCTCGAGTAGACGGTCTATTTCGTTGGTTGACGACAGGTGATTTCACTACAAACCCATAGTAATTATCTTCGCTTAACAATCGCTTTATGCTTTCAAGCTTTTCTATACTTTGAGCGTTGTTTATTGCTTTTATCAAAATGTCATGATCGATCAAGCTTATGTACGGCTTTACGTTTTTACTAAAGGTAGTGACGGCGTTGTTGGTTAATACGTCATGAATTTCATTCTTTGTGGTGAATATGTCACTTTTTATTGTTGCGCCAACGCGGTTTAACAAATCACTATCAATTTTGTTATTCACATAAAAGTCGCCGTCAGAAGCAGCCCCTACAACTATATAGGGAACAAGCACTGTCATCAGCACCATGCCGCCAGAGACTTCTGAATCGTGAAATACCGAGTTTTCAGGTATGTTCTTTTTGGCATCGGTAAAGCAAGGTTTTGAACGGTTAGTATGTGTTAGCACTACGCAATCAATAAACGTATCCCCATTCGTTATATTTTTTCCTTCATTTTGCTTTAGTAGCTTTATTAGTGCTTGCCGACTTATTTTCTTAGCTGATATATCGACAACGTCGATTTTATCCTTCGTAAGTTGAAAGATAACTTGCAGCTCTTTATGAGGAAGTTCTTCGTTAGCATATTGAGATTGAGTTTTTGCGCTAAGTGATGAAAGATTTTTCATTTGTGATGCATTGTTCGACGAACAAGACGCTATCAAAATGGTTGTGATAGTTACTATTGCTTTGCGAAAAATACTGCTGTTTTTCATAAAGTGGTTCTTGATGATGTTTTAGTTATCCACTTATTTAAACAAAATAGAAAAACACTGTCCTTCCTCAAATCGCGCATAATTGGGTTGTTTCAGCGTCCAAAATTAATCTAGCTGACTAGGTGTCGTGTAGGTGTGGTGACACTGGAAGTATCACCACACGCCGGTATGCTCAGTGTGAATTGACCTTTCAATGATAGGGTGCTTGAAGGGGTAAATACTAAAAACCCGGGTAACGTCTTGAATGGATACTTGTACAAACCGCTCCGCGCCAGCAAACCCTTCCAGTTTTGGGTGAGACCACAAGATGGATGCTTTGCCATTAACGAACAAGATATCCCCATTGCTATCATCAACAAAGCATAAACCAACACGTCCATCTGATTCGATGTTACCAAGGGTATTAAAAAACTTATTCCCACTAAAGTCAGGAAACAACAAGCTACTTTCATCTACGTCAATGAAGCCAGGCTTGCCGCCTCGATGCGATACATCGAGTCCGTGGCGAGGGTCGTCGGTAAAGTCATGGTGCCTTGAGGCAATGTAAAATGTATCCGCCCGAGCGATTAGCAAAGCATCTTTACTGGTTAGCGCACTGGAACGTGCATATTGAGTATTTGAATTTGTGCTTAAGCTGGCTTCCAGTGTAGGTGCCACATCACGGTGCAAGGTACCTCGAGGGTGAATATACTGAGGGCAGTTTCCATAACTTTGCTCTACTTGCACGCGTATAACACCACCCCCGATTGTGCATTATTAGTCCGTTGAGCCTATTACGGCGGCGAGTGCTGAGTTGCAACCCAAGTAGCGCAATTTTACTGCCAGTATTACCATCTAACAATGCGACATCATTAATTAACCAAGTTACATTATCGTCTAAGGCAAGTGAAAGCTGAGTGGGTGATGGCGACTGAATATAGTGGTGGTCGTCAACAGTGGTATGGTCACCCCAAAGTGGTATAGCCCAGGGATGCCCCTGACTATCCACAAGGCCAGCCATCATGAATGGGCTATTGCAAAAAAAAGCGCGGTGCTGCGCTGGCATAAAAGGGCGTATGAAGCCTTTCATCTGCTCATCCATACGCTCAGCAACGCCTAAACGTTGCTGAATGCGATATTCCTCAGTATGAAAGACACTCGCATTACTTGAATTAACGCTGCTCATAACAGATCCTACAGCCTACATTCCACTATGGGAGAACTGGCCATAGGAATGAAATTAGCGAGCGATTCAATGCGGTTAACCCAAGCGCGAATAGCGGGGTAGGGTTGCAACGAAACACCCCCTTCAGGTGCATGGGCTATGTAACTGTACATGGCAATATCCCCAAGCGTCAGCGAGTCGGTAGCCAAGTATGATTTGGTGTCGGTTAAAGTATCTTCCATCACTTTTAGCAAGTTTTCAGTTATTGCTAATGCGCTGGCTACATCAATATTGGCACCAAATACATACTCAAGACGAAGTGCTGCTGGGCCTTTGGCAAGTTCACCTGAAGCCACTGAAAGCCAGCGTTGTACACGGGCCTTTTCAATAGGTGTCGCCCCCATCCAAGGATAAATACTGCCGTAAGTATCTGCTAAATAGACAATAATGGCGTTGGAGTCTGACACTGTGTGTTCACCATCAACAATCACTGGTACCTGCCCGAAAGGGTTCTTGGTAATAAAGTCTGCCGATTTGTGTGCGCCGTTAACCATATCAAGTTCGTGATTAATGTAGCTAATACCGAGCAGCGACATAAACAATTCCACTTTATGACAATGCCCAGATTTTGGGTTTCGATAATGAATAATAGGTGCGTCTTTCATTGTGCTATTTGAGGCATTTTTCGATAATGAAGTCATCAACATTCTCCTTATAAATCAAGTTCTGTAAGGCTTGGAAAGTCATCGGGACGGCTATCGCCTTCCCAAGTCAGTTTTCGTTCATTGTCACTAATAGGGTGGTCATTAATACTGGCAATGCGGCGCTGCATTAAGCCTTCTGGGTTGAACTCCCAGTTTTCGTTGCCATAAGCCCTAAACCATTGTGCTGAGGCATCTTGATATTCATAAGCAAAGCGAACAGCAATACGATTTTCAGTATGCGCCCACAGCGCTTTTACCAATTTATAGTTAAGTTCTCTGGCCCATTTTCGTGTTAAAAAAGCCTCGATTTGAGCCGTTCCGGTAATAAACTCAGCACGATTTCGCCACTGACAATCAGCCGTGTACGCTGCAGCTACTCGCACAGGAGAACGACTATTCCAAGCATCTTCAGCCAGGCGAATTTTTTCAATAGCAGTTTCTTTGGTAAAAGGGGGAAGTGGAGGTCTCATAAGCTCATCCTGTTTATTTATATTGCAGTGAGTATGATTGCTTGCTAAAAATAAATAATTACTCAATTTTGAAATTTATAATTTCATTATTTGAAATAATAAAAGTGTAGAATAGTTGGTAAACCCCATTAGGAATGAGTAAAGCGACTCGGTATGGATAGAATACAAGCAATGTCAGTGTTTGCGGAAGCAGCTAAGCTTGGCAGTTTTGTGAGCGCTGCCGAGCAATTGTCGATGTCGGCTCCGGCGGTAACGCGGGCTATCGCTACTTTAGAAGCACAGTTGAACACGCGATTGTTCCATCGTACAACTCGTCGTATTCGATTAACCGAAGCGGGCATACAATACCTTAATGACGTACAGAGAATATTGGCAGACATAGCACAAAGTGAAGCTGCAATTGCGGGTGTTCAGTTATTGCCAAAGGGTACGCTGAGTGTAACGGCGCCCGTGTTATTTGGTGAGCTTTACATTACACCTATCATTGCTCAGTTTTTACGAGACTTTCCTGAAGTAAATGTGCATGGCTATATGTACGACAACATTGTTGATCTACTCGACACAAAAATTGATGTGGCAATAAGAATTAGTCAGCCGAAAGACTCTGGTTTATATGCCACTACTGTGGGGTACGTAAGAAAGGTAACGGTAGCATCGCCAGACTATTTAGCTAATGCACCAAACCTAAAAACACCGGAAGATTTAAAACATCATACTTTGCTGTACCCGAGTGACTTCAAGGAGCCGCCGGTGTGGAATTTCAAACGTAATGGTAAAACGGTAGCCATCCGTTTACAGCCTAGATTTGAATGCAATCAAAATCGTTCGACAATTAGCGCCGCAAAATCTGGGCTAGGCATCACGCGCCTGATGTCTTATCAAGTAGCGGATGCAATAGAGAAGGGCGAATTAGTCAGTGTATTAGATGAATTTAACGATGAAAAGTTACCTATACAAGTAGTCAGTCTTGAAGGGCGTCATAACCTAGAAAAAGTGAAGAAATTCGTAGAATATGTCAAAAGTGCCTTAGCAAAAGATGTGTACTTGAATTCTTAATCTCACGCTAATATTAAATAAGTTGATCAACAATCCGTTTAACAAGTTGTTCATTCGAGCTGTTCATACGAGCTCGGCACAACCCTTTTTAAAAGCGCTGTACCTAAACGTTGAATAGCGATTGATACGTTACTTCTTCTTACCCTGGTTAATACCCTCATTAATGACTTCGTTTCTTTCTCGTTCGTAGGTGTCATAGCTTTTTTGGTACTGAGCTTCGCACTCTTCTCGTTGTGCGCCATAAAGTTTACGGCACTCTTGAAGACGGTTCTCTTGCGTAGCTTCGTACAAATCTTGCGACGTGCAAGCGAATAAAAACGGCGATACTGTTGCCACTACCGCGAGGGGGGCGAGTTTGCGATTAAACATAAATTACCTTTGCGAAGAGAAGTGCCACACTCGTGGCTAACAGGTATTTGTTATGACGGTTCAAATTCCATTTGGTTCATTGATTCAACCGTGCATTTTTTAGTGTTATCTTCATGCAGGTTTGATAAAAATAACCCCATAAATAAAGAGTAAATAACCAGTCTTATGATTTCTTGGAAAGTATTAACATTTAGTCAGCTCAATACCCATCAGTTGTTCGAGCTTATGAAACTGCGAGTTGATGTATTTGTTGTAGAACAAACGTGCCCATACCCTGAGCTTGATGAAAAAGACAGACATCGCGATACGCGGCATTTATTGGGCTTTACTAACGACAAATTAGTCGCTTATGCCCGTTTGATCCCTGCGGGGGTGAGTTATCCTGGGGTAAGTATTGGCAGAGTGGCTACCCATGCTGACTTCAGAGGCAATGGTGCGGGTATAAGCTTGTTAACTGAGGCGATAAAACAGTGTGAAAACCTGTGGCCGAATAAAGATATTGAAATTGGTGCACAAGAATATTTGTTAGCGTTTTATCGTAAGTTTGGTTTTGTGCAAACATCACAAATGTATCTGGAAGATGATATACCTCATGTGGACATGAAGCGTAAAGCCGTAGTTTGATTCAAGTATCGCCTGGGTATTTAGGGGGGGAGATAATTAGGGCGGGTAGTTAATTAGGGCAGGTAAACACCCGCCCTAAAATAACCGGTAATTATTGTTGCTTAGGTAGCATGTCTACCAATTCGTTAAGGTCATTTACGTTGTAATCTGGTGCAATAGCCAGTGGATACAATACCTTTCCAGGGCGGGCAATAAAGGCGGCCTGCCAACCAGCTTGTTTAGCCCCTGCAATATCCCAACCGTGCGCTGCAACAAGCATGGCATCTTCGGGTTTAACCCCCATTTTTTCAGCGGCCCATGCATAAGTGCGAAGATCAGGTTTGTATAGGTTGATATCTTCAACACTTAAGCGGTGTTCAAAAAAATCCAGTAAGTCAGCGTTTTTAAACTGGGTATACACGCCCTTGTTTGAAGAGTTGGTCAAGCTTACCAGTGTATACCCTTTGTCTTTTAACGCTTGTAAACCACTACGTACATCTGGGTGTGGTGGCAAACTGCGAAGTGGGGTAACAATGGCCGTTTTCGCTTGTTTTTGAGTAAGCGAGATACCTTCTATCTCAGACACCATTAGCAATGACGCCACACCAATTTCACCGAAAGTGTGAAAACGTTGGGTGGTAGAGTCTACTAACGAGTGGTGCAACATGGTTGAAAACCACAAAGGGAGTAGTTCATTACGCCCGCCTAATGCTTCTCCCACTGAACTTCGCATTGCAGTTAGGTCTAGCAGGGTTTCATTCACATCGAAGAATATAACTTTTGGGGCTGACGGCTTACCCGTTTCCATGTTGCTGTCTGCAGGTTGTTGAGCATAGCTTGAAAATAACGGTAGTGTGAGTAGTACCGCAGTAATAAATCGTTTCATAAGGTGTCCTCTTTTAATGAGCAAGATAAGTGAGCGAATAATAAGAGTGGGTTTTACCGATGATATAAAAATAGACGTTCATATTTTGAGTGATTGTTCAAAACGATAAAGGAGATTGCAGTAGGGTTCAATAACTTTTTGAGTGTTTGTTCAAAATTGCTATGATGTAAATAGAAAAAATAGGAAATAAGCGAACGAAAGGTACCTGTGATGGCTAAAGCACAATTTGATAAAGACAGTATATTGGATAAAACGATTATGCTGTTTTGGCAGCAAGGCTACCATGGAACATCGATGCAAGACGTTACCGCTACCACAGGGTTAAAGCCGGGCAGCTTGTACAACAGTTTTGGCAATAAAGAGCAGCTGTTTATTGCCAGTTTGGAACGTTACGCACAGCGTAGCGCTGACAAAATGAAGCTTGCGATGTCATATGGCACAGGTGAGGGCATTGTTATGCTGCTGACCGACATGGTGGCAGCAAGAGGGAAGAAAGACTACGCAAGCTGCTTTATCATTAAAACCCAACTAGAACTTACCAGTACGGAGCCTAAGCTCGCTAAGCTTGCTGGAGACTATTTAAGCCGTACTAAAGCGCAGTACAAACTGGCGATTGCCAGCGAATACGGTGAAGCGCTGAGTGAGGTGTATGCCACGTCGGTCATGATGGCTATTTTCGGTATTCGGGTTTACGGATATCAGCAACCAAACGAGGCCGATGTGCTTGAAAGCCTCAGGCTGTCTTTACACTGGTTGCCTTGGACAAAGCACTAAATTAACGTCGCTAAGGCGATATCGGTTTGCCTAGTCAGTTCACCGTTAATCTTCCAGTGGTCAGGGCTCCAACCGGCTAAAAATCGATTAAAATCAGCGCAGGCAACAGGATATAGCGCTCGCCACTCCCGTTCTATTTCTTGATGTTGTGATTGGTATTTTGTGCCTATTAGTTGGCTGCTTAGGCACTCGAAATAGTAATCCAAGCATTGAGTAGTGTGGGTTCGTTGATTGCTTTCACTTAATGCGCTGCCAATAAAATAAGCAACGTCTTTTATTCCTACACCTAATCCAGTGTATTGAAAATCCACACCACCGCATCGGGTAAAGTCGGGGGTAAAGCAAAAGTTGGCAACCTTGGCATCACCGTGTAATAAGGTTTGAAAGCGTGCTGATGAAAGTTGGGTCGACAATCTGCTAGCTTCCCGTTTTAAAGGCCCATCTACCATCGCTTGCCATTCATCTTGTCGTGTACTCAAATGCCAGTAAGTGCCTTCGGGCCAGACATTCGTGTCAACAATACCCATGAAGCGAGCATGAAATGCTGCCAGCCAACGCAATACCGATTGCGCTTGTTTTACACTTAGCGAAGTGGCACGTGTTGTCAATCCCCCGTTATCTAGATCATCCATTACTAAGATATGTGCATTGCTATCGTTTTCACCGCTAGCGGCTGCTAAGCACATAGGGGTTAAGCAGTCTGCGTTAGTGCTAGGTTGCAAACGGGTGTAAAAGTAGTGCTCTACCTGAAATGATCGGCATTTTCTAAGGTGACTGGTATTGGTTTGCCATCCTTTTGGGTGGCTAATTTGTGAAGAGGGTTGAACGCACTTGGCCACTACAGGTATTGAAGTGTTCTTAGCGTTATCAAACAGGGTTGCACGAAAGCATGCGCCATAACCACTCCATAGTGACTGAATCAGCACTGGGGAACGCACTTCTTTTTGAGTGGTTCTTTCTAACCAATCAATCAAGCTGGGTTTAACTTTATCCAACGTTTTATTCCCACTGTTCAGCAATATGAATGACCATTAAAAAAGCCGCAATTAAGCGGCTTCTTATCGTGTGTAAACAACCTTAGTTCCTAGTAATAACGCTAGTCAAGGATGACTAGCGCTATCACTAACTAGGGTTGCTAGTCACGCTCAGGCGTTTTCATCAACACTGGTTGGCAGTGTTGTTGGTGCTGATGCGGCGGCACTTGCCTTCGCAATAGCTGCGCTTCTACCCGATACTATAATAGCTGGGCGGCTATCGTCAGACTTAGCGGTAAGCGCCACGTCATTGAACGTGTCATCAACCGATGCTGGTGCTGCCATTGGCGCAGATGCATTAATACGACCACGGCTGCTAGCTGCTACACCTGTAGTAATAGGCTTAGATACCGCTGCTTTGGCTTTCTTAAGGTTCGCTTTTGGCGCAGGTTTAGGCTTAGGTTCACTTGCTGCTTTAGCAGAATCTTCACCTAGGTTAATTTCAACCTGTTTAGGTGCATCTTCAGCGGCAGGAGCAGGAGTAACATCAGCTTTAGCTGGCTTAGGTGCGTCCGCTTCACTTTTAGGCGAAGCTAGCTCGAACTGCATTTCGTCTTGAACTACTTCAGCTACTGGCGCTTCTGGCTTGGCCGATGCGGTTTCTGTTGTTGCAGGTTCTGCTTTTTCTTCCGACGGCGCTAGTACACCAGGCTTAGTGGCTTGAGTGTCTTCCGCTTTAGCCGCAGAAGGCGCTTCAGCATTATCGGTACTTGCATCAACAGCAGCAGGCTGGGCATTCTCATTTTGAGTGTGCGCAGTGTCTGCCCCAAGTTTACCAGGCATAGCCGCTTGCGTATCTTCCGCAGGGGGTGCTGATTCACTAGTATCGGCGGCAGGAGCCGTTGAAGCTGGTATTTCTTGTGACGATGTAGTTTCAACGTTTGCTGTTGACTGTTCACCTACTGGGGCGATGTTGTCATCATTAGACTGCTGCGCTTCCTTCTTGCGGCGCTGACCAGCTGCACGAACATGACGAGGAGAGCGACGCGAACGGCCACGGCTTTCATGTTTTTGCCCATTTTCATCAGTGTCGTTGTTCGATTGCTCTGAAGAAGATTGAGCATCTTGTTCAGTGGTCGACTCAACGTCAGCTGGCTGAGAGGCTTGTGTTACAGGCGCTGCTGATTCAGAAGCTGCTGGTGCATCAGTTGACTGAACTGGTGAAGTATTAACCTCTTCAGTTTCAGCAGGGGCTGCTTTAGCAGGTTTAGGCTTATCAACTGCAAGAGATTTAACTGGTTTGCTAGCCGGTGCTTCGTTTGACTGTGTATTGTCATCTTTTTTCACACGTACGCTGCGACGAGTATCTCTGCGTTTGCGGCGCTCAGCCACTTCTTGTTTCTTCTGCGCTTCTTGAGGCTTAGCATCTTGAGACTTCCTGTCTTGGGTCTTAGGTGCTTCGTCTTGCGCGTTATCTCTGCTTTGGTCTTGCTTAGGCTTCTGAGTCTCGTCACGAGGTTTACGAGGCTTACGAGGCTTATTGTTACTTGCGCGTGGCTTGTCGTCCTGCTCAGAACGTGGCGTACGCTGTTCTTGTTCGCCATCTTTGTTTTGAGGCTGGTTACGACGTGTGTTCTTTCTTGGCTTACGGCGACGATCATCACCATTGCGATTGCGAGACTGATTGCCACCACGATTATTGCGGCTTTCAGATTGCTTCTGCTTTTCTTTTTCTTTCGCTTCAGCTTCTGCTTTCGCTTTCTCGTCTTCACCACCAAGCACATCACCTAACCATTTACCTATGCGGGCAAATAGTGATGGTGAGCTTTCAGCTTTAGCTTCAGGTGTTTCTGCTTTAGGCGCAACAACAGGTGCCGCGGTAGGCGCAACTAGCCCTTTCAATGCTGGCTCTTCACGCTTCACCGGCACTGAAGTTGTGGTTTCAGTTTCCGTTTCAACCGTTGGCATTAACTCTACTTCGTAGCTTGCGTCATCTAGAATATCATCTGGACGGCGGCGAGTGACTTGGTAGTGAGGTGTTTCAAGGTTGGCGTTAGGGATAAGTAATAAGTTAACCCCATGACGCTTTTCTAAGCTTTGAATTGCTTTACGCTTTTCATTAAGCAAGTAGGTTGCTACTGATACAGGAAGCTGTGCTTCAATTTGGCCTGTGTTTTCTTTAATGCTTTCTTCTTCAAGAATACGCAAAATAGACAGCGCTAATGACTCGGTACCACGAATGGTGCCGTGTCCTGAACAGCGAGGGCACACATGGTGCGCTGAATCACCCAATGATGGACGTAAACGCTGACGTGACATTTCAAGCAAGCCAAAGCGAGAAATACGGCCTAGTTGAACGCGAGCACGATCGCTGCGAACCGCGTCTTTCATGCGGTTTTCAACTTCACGTTGGTGACGTACTGGGGTCATATCGATAAAATCGATAACAACCAAGCCACCTAAGTCGCGTAAACGAAGTTGACGGGCAATTTCGTCAGCGGCTTCAAGGTTTGTATTTAATGCCGTTTCTTCAATATCTCCACCTTTTGTTGCGCGGGCAGAGTTAATATCAATAGAAGTAAGCGCTTCAGTAGGGTCGATAACAATTGAACCACCAGATGGTAAGCGAACTTCACGTTGGAAGGCAGACTCAATTTGGCTTTCAATTTGATAATGACTGAACAAAGGTACTTCGCCACGATAAAGCTTAACGCGGCTAGCGAAGTCAGGGCGCACTAGTTGGATGTGCTGCAGCGCTTGTTCGTAGATGCTGGTTTTATCAATTAAAATTTCACCAATATCGCGACGTAGATAGTCACGAATTGCACGTACAATTACGTTACTTTCTTGGTGAATTAAGAAGGGCGCTTCACGCTCTTCAGCCACTTTAGAAATTGCTTCCCAATGGGTAAGTAGTACTTTTAAATCCCACTCTAATTCTTCGTAAGATTTGCCTACGCCAGCGGTACGAACGATTAAGCCCATGCCATCAGGCAGGTCTAGTTTGTTCAAAGATTCTTTAAGTTCTGTACGCTCATCACCTTCGATACGACGAGAAATACCGCCAGCACGAGGGTTGTTTGGCATTAATACTAAGTAGCTACCAGCCAGCGATAAGAAAGTAGTAAGCGCTGCGCCTTTTTGGCCACGTTCTTCTTTATCAATTTGAATGATAACTTCTTGGCCTTCCTTAATAACATCTTTGATGTTTGGACGGCCTTCGAAACGGTAGCCTTTAGGGAAGTAAGTGCGAGCGATTTCTTTAAGAGGTAGGAAACCGTGGCGATCTGCGCCGTAGTCTACGAATGCCGCTTCGAGGCTTGGCTCAACGCGGGTTATTTTACCTTTGTAAATGTTTGCTTTTTTCTGTTCGTGCCCAGGACTTTCGATGTCCAAATCGTATAACCGCTGCCCATCAACAAGGGCAACACGCAACTCTTCTAATTGAGTTGCATTAATTAACATTCTTTTCATTGTATCTAACTCTGTTTTTAATACAGCCGTCCAGATACAAAATTAAAGTGACATGTACAAACCCTCACCGCGCAACCTCACGATTGTACGGGGACCTTGTTGTAACGCCGCATTATCCTTGAACTTACGCGGCATGTAACGTTTTTCGTTCCGCGTTTTATATTGTTCTTAAGGATGTCGGGAGCGACATACCCTTATCTCTATCTATCTTTTTAACAAACACCGCTCTTAGGCTGGCGCTTGTTTGTCAATTCAATTCTGTTAGCTAAACGGCGAACTTATTTTATGTTCGCAAACAGCATCTGAATTATCTAACGGCAGTGTAGTCGTTGCCTCTATAATTCTCGTTCCAGATATAAAATTGCGTGTTCATTGAATAATGCAATTGGAACGTGACGCTGTTCTTATGGATAACAAAAGTGGCGAAATAAACGGGTAACGAATTAACCTGCTCTAAATGCTCACTATGTTAAATGTTGTGTTTCACCGGCATGATTTGGCCGCGTAAAATACAGTTTTTATTATGGCATCAAAGGTTCAATTTAAGCAAGGTGTGAGGGGTAAATAAGCCCAGATAATGCGGTTTTTCTGTGCTAAATGCTCGTTTAGTATCAAAAGTAGTCAAAGGGTTTTATTTTTAAGGCACATCAAAGTTTCTGTATCGGTCTGCTTTTGCAATGCGTTATAATGGAGTTTATGAAAGAACAAACCCAACAATCAGTCCGTTTCGTTACCGTTGAACCCGATTTAGCAGGGCAACGTGTAGACAATTTTTTGCGCACCCAATTAAAGGGTGTGCCCAAAAGCATGATTTATCGCATTTTGCGTAAAGGTGAAGTGCGCGTAAATAAGGGCAGGGTAAAACCCGAATATAAACTCGTTGCCGATGATGTGGTGCGTATCCCGCCTGTGCGAGTTTCTGAAGGAACACCTGGGCCATCGCCGAAACTCGATAAAATTGCAGCGCTTGAATCTCAAATATTATTTGAAGACGAGCGCATTATAGTGATTAACAAGCCTTCAGGTATTGCCGTTCATGGTGGTAGTGGTTTGAGCTTTGGTCTTATTGAAGGTTTACGGGCACTGCGTCCCGATGCCAATTTTATGGAATTGGTACACCGTTTAGACAGAGACACTTCTGGCTGTATTCTTATTGCTAAGAAACGCTCGGCGCTTCGTCATATGCATGAGCAGTTGCGTACCGGTAAAATGGATAAACGCTACCAAGCCCTCGTGGCGGGGCAGTGGCCTGACAATCGCTTTAAAGTAAAAGCGCCTCTTCGTAAGAATGTGTTGCAATCGGGTGAACGCATGGTGAGCGTAAGTGAAGATGGCAAGCCATCTGAAACCCGCTATCGCATATTGCAAAAGTTCGACACCGCTACTTTGGTAGAGGCTTCACCTATTACAGGTAGAACCCATCAAATCCGAGTGCACTGTTTACACGCTGAGCATCCTATTGCTTGCGACCCTAAATACGGTGATGCCGAGTTCGATGAGTCTATGCGTCAAAAAGGCTTAAATCGCCTATTTTTGCACGCACATAGCATTTCGCTAATTCACCCTGGCACAGAAGAGCGGGTTAAATTTACCGCACCGTTAGATGCCACGTTAACCAATACCCTTAAAGCCTTGTCATAAAGCTTTTAGGGTATTCGGTAAGTTTACTTATTAATTAAGTACTATTTATTTATATAGATTCTTTATATAGAAGGAACGCTGTAACTATGCGCTATAAGTTGGTTATTTTTGATTGGGACGGCACCTTAATGGACTCTGCCGATAAAATTATCAACTGTATGCAGATAGCAGCAAAACACTGTGACATGCCGGTTCCAAGTGCTGATGCGGTAAGTCACATTATAGGTATTAGCTTAAAACCTGCTATTAAGCAGTTATTTGGTATTAACGATGATGCCCTTGCTGAGCGCTTAGTACTGGCTTATAAAGAAGCCTTTGTAAGCCATGATGCTACGCCGTGCCCGTTGTTTAATGGTGTAGAAGATTTGTTATCAGCACTAAAGGCAAAGGGAGCTACCCTTGCTGTAGCAACAGGGAAAGCGCGAAGAGGTCTTGATAGGGCCTGGTCGCAAACCGAGACTGGCCACTTTTTTAGTGCGTCACGATGCGCTGATGACGCGCAGTCTAAACCGTCACCTGACATGCTACTGCAAATTTTAGACGAGCTAAATATTAGTGCGAATGATGCCGTCATGATTGGCGACACCACTTACGATATGCAAATGGCAAAATCTATTGGTATGCGCAGAATAGGGGTTTCTTACGGGGTGCATGCACAAGTTCACCTTGAAGCGTTGGCGCCTGAAACCATTGTGCATTCCATTGGCGAACTTCAGCAGTTTTTGCTCCGCTAGTTTGGCGTTCAATAGCAAAGCAAATCTTCATCCGCTAGGCCTTGGCAGTAGCTAGGTCTAGCAAATCGATATTAAAATGTTTGTCTAGCATATTATGTAGCAGCATAACGGGAAGCCCTATTAACGTATTCGGGTCGCGGCTGGTAATACGTTCAAACAATAAGGCCCCCATGCCTTCACATTTGAAACTCCCCGCACAATCAAGTGGCATTTCGGCTTCAACGTAAGCACGTAGTTGTGCTTCTTTATGGCTACGAAAATACACACAGGTTTCTTCAGCCCGAGTAATAGTGTCTAAATTGCTAGTAAGGATGTCGGGTAGGTCTTCGTCGTTTTCAGCTTTACATAAACTTATCGCGGTATAAAAATACACCGATTTTCCTTGGCACATTTTCAGTTGCGCTACGGCGTTTTCAACTGTTCCCGGCTTGCCTAGTATAATTTTGCCATCAGGACCTTCGACAGAAGCAACTTGATCGCTTCCAATTACAATTCTCCCTGGCTGCTGTTGGGCAATCTTTTTAGCTTTTTCGAACGCTAAACGTTTGCACAACGCAAGGGGTGTTTCGTCGGGTAGGGGAGTCTCATCTATATCTGGTTTGCTTATTTCAGCTTGAATGCCAATATTCGACAATAATTGCTGGCGGTACTTAGATGATGAAGCTAGAACGAGTGTGGTCATACTACAAAACCTCAATCTTACATTAAGTGTTAATTAACCGGTCTACGCGTTGTGTGTCCTCTTACGCAAGCCTGTGCTTATCCTTAAACACTGAACTCCTTTTTATCTGGCTTATTTTTCGAGTAACCCCAAAAAAAACCACCAAAAACCTTTAAATTACTCATAAAGAGTAATTACAACTTACCTTAAATATAGCGTGTTTTTATAAATGAGCGTAATGCCGTTTGCCAACTTGGTTTGTTTTGACAATACGCCATTTTACCAACCTTCCGCTATTTTAAACACATCATGTTCTTTTTACTTGTTATTTGGGGCTATTCCCTTAAAATTCGGTTTATGAAAAGAAGTACAAAATCGCTAAATTATTATACAAAAACGCCCATTAAATCTTTGACAGTGGGACGTGGAATCTATAGAATGCGCGCCCTATGCAGAAAGTGAAACTCCCTCATACGGTCGAACCGACCAGCAGCGCTATGAAACGTTCCGATTATCGGGGTGTTCTTGTGTCTGAAGATATGGAACGATTGAGTGGGGCAGTTGTCCGATGTAGTGAATATGTGAACGTCGATGTGCAGTTCAAAAAAGACGAGCAGGGTCTTACTGTATTTCACGGTCATTTAGACACTCAGGTAACACTTCTCTGCCAGCGGTGTAATGGTGAATTTGATACCACACTTGATGTGGATTTTTGTTTTACTCCAGTGCAGGGAGAAGAACGAAATGAAGAAGATCCAATACCCGAGGCTTACGAACCGGTAGAGGTCAACGACCACGGAGAAGTTAATCTGCTTCAGATATTTGAAGACGAGTTACTTTTATCTTTGCCCATCGTACCCCTTCATGCAGAGGAGGAGTGCTCAGTGTCTAAAGATGATATGTCATTTGGAAAGATTGAACCGGAACAAGAGCGAGAAAACCCTTTCGCGGTTTTGAAAGAACTTAAGCGAGACCAGGAGTAAGTTATGGCTGTACAAAAAAATCGTAAAACGCGCTCTAAGCGTGGCATGCGTCGTTCACACGATGCATTGACAGCGTCGACTTTGTCTGTCGACCCTACGTCGGGTGAAACACACCGTCGTCACCACGTGACAGCTGACGGTTATTACAAAGGCAATAAAGTAGTCGGCGCGTAATTCGGCGTCTACATTTTGTCTAAGCTAACCATCGCGTTAGATATCATGGGGGGCGATCATGGTCCCCCTGTTATCCTTTCTGCGGCTGTAAAGGCCATTGAACTTCATCCAGACGTTCATTTTTTGCTATGCGGCGACCAAGCCGTTATATCCCCAGCAATCCAAAATCTCACCGCTTCCCAACGAAGTCGGGTAACCGTATCTCATTGCGACCAAGTGGTTGAAATGGGTGAGGCGCCTACCTCTGCGTTACGCAATAAAAAACGCTCTTCAATGCGCCGTGTGATTGAATATGTTCAAAGCAACGAAGCCGATGCATGTGTAAGTGCAGGCAATACTGGCGCGCTCTTAACCTTATCGTTCTACTTATTAAAAACCTTGTCGGGTATTGATAGGCCAGCACTTATCAGCATGATGCCCACCGCGAGTCACCATAATGTATTCTTGCTCGATTTAGGCGCGAATGTGAATTGCACGCCTGAAATTTTATTTCAGTACGGTGTGATGGGTTCGGTGTTAGCGCAAGAAGCCGCGGGTATTCCTTCGCCGCGAGTTGCCTTATTAAACGTGGGTGAAGAAGATATAAAAGGAAATGCGTACGTAAAGTTAGCCGACCAACTATTTAAAGATGCACCAGGCATTAACTACATTGGCTATGTAGAAGGTGATGACATCTTTACCGATAAAGCCGATGTGGTGGTAACTGACGGTTTTACCGGCAATGTTGCGCTTAAATCCAGTGAAGGCCTAGCCAAGTTAGTCATTAATGAAGTGAAGCGCCAGTCACAAATGAACTTTTATACGCGGCTAATGGCCAAAATTGCTTTTCCATTGCTCAAATCTATCTATAACAGCGTGAACCCCGACCAGTATAATGGTGCGAGTCTGATAGGATTGCGCGGCATTGTTATCAAGAGTCATGGAAATGCATCTAAAGACGCCTTTTATTACGCCATTGTGCAAGCAATGAAAGAAGCAAAGATGCGAGTTCCAGACAAGATAAAAACGAAGATAGAAACGGTTTTATTGGAGCAGCTTTGAGCAAATATTCTCGATTTATCGGTACTGGAAGTTATTACCCTAGTGATATACGAACCAATGCCGATTTGGAAGTTATGGTTGATACCAGTGATGAATGGATCACTGATAGAACCGGTATTAAAGAACGCCGAATTATAGGTGCTGAAGAAACCGCTGCGACCATGGGGGCAGAGGCAAGTAAGAAAGCCATAGAGATGGCAGGCATCGACCCTCAATCAATTGACATGATAGTGTGTGCTACTACGAGCGGACGCTATGCACTTCCTAGCACGGCCTGTGAAATCCAGCGCATTTTAGGTATAAACGGTATTCCTGCATTTGATGTGGCAGCTGCCTGTGCAGGTTATTGCTACGCGTTAAGTGTGGCCGACCAATACATCAAATCTGGCATGGCTAAGCGTATCTTAGTTATCGGTACAGATTGTCTTAGCCGTTTGATAGCACCTGAAGATCGCACTATGGTCATTCTTTTTGGTGACGCCGCGGGTGCCACTATTATAGAAGCCAGTGACGAGCCAGGTATCTTATCTACTCATATCAACGCTGATGGCTCTTACGGCGATTTACTTTACGTTGGAAACCCTACGCGTGGTGATGAAGCATCAGTACACGAAAATTGGGGCGTTATGCGCGGAAACGAAGTTTTCAAAGTTGCCGTGAACAAATTGTCTGAAGTGGTTGAGCAAACCCTTGCGGCCAACAATATGCAAAAATCTGATCTGGATTGGCTAGTGCCTCACCAAGCGAATTTCAGAATTATTAAAGCGACAGCCAAAAAATTAGATATGTCGTTAGACCAAGTGGTAGTGACGTTAGAAAAATACGGTAATACATCCGCAGCCACAGTACCCACAGCACTAGATACCGCTATTCGCGATGGTCGGATTCAGCGTGGGCAACATTTATTATTAGAAGCGTTCGGCGGCGGTTTTGCTTGGGCATCTGCGCTGGTACGATACTAGTTTCTTCTATCAGTCTTATTGAATTCGTTGTATTCAAAAATTCGTTGTATACAAAAAATAATAAGGAACAACAATGACAAAAACAGCCTGCGTCTTTCCTGGGCAGGGCTCACAATCGGTGGGCATGCTTAAAGAGTTGGCCGACAGCCATCCTTCGGTTTTAGATACCTTCAAAGAAGCTTCAGACGTATTAGGTTACGATCTTTGGGATCTGGTACAAAACGATACCGATGGAAAATTGAACGAAACTCATATTACTCAGCCAGCTTTGCTTGCTGCTAGTGTTGCGACTTGGCGCGTATTAGAAGCACAAGGCATTGAAGTGAGCTATTTAGCGGGTCACAGTTTGGGTGAGTATTCAGCCCTAGTATGTGGCGGTGCTATGTCTTTTGCTGATGCGATAAAGCTGGTTGAAGCTCGTGGTCAATATATGCAAGAGGCGGTGCCAGCGGGTGCCGGTGCTATGTATGCCATTATTGGCTTAGATGATAACACCATTGCCAACGTGTGCCACCAAACGGCGATTGCGACAGGCGATGTAGTGTCTCCGGTTAATTTTAACTCGCCAGGCCAAGTGGTTATTGCTGGCGAAAAAGTGGCCGCTGAGCAAGCTGCTGCTGCGTGCAAAGAAGCGGGTGCCAAGCGAGCGCTTCCATTATCGGTAAGTGTGCCTTCGCACTGTGAACTCATGCGCCCCGCTGCTGACAAGTTAGAAGACGCACTGGCGACACTAAACGTTCATACCCCTGCAATTAATATTATCAATAATGTTGATGTGACCATTGAAACTGACGGTGCATCAATAAAAAGTGCGTTGGTACGCCAATTATATTGCCCTGTTCAGTGGACGCGTACCGTGGAGTATTTGGCTGCAGCAGGTGTTGAACGTATCATTGAAGTAGGCCCAGGTAAGGTACTTACAGGATTAAATAAACGCATTAATAAAAGTTTAGAATCCATTGCTGTAAACACCCCAGAAAGTGTGGAAGCATTAAAACAATAAGGAAACGCTATGAGTCAGTTAGAAGGCAAAGTAGCACTGGTAACAGGCGCTAGCCGAGGCATTGGTAAAGCCATTGCTAGTCAGCTTGCAGCGCAGGGTGCTACGGTTGTAGGCACCGCTACAAGCGAGAGTGGTGCAAGTGCAATTACTGAATATTTATCTGAATTTGGTGGCAAAGGTATTGCACTAAATGTTACCGATAAAGACAGTATAGATGCTATAATCAAGGAAATTAATGACACCTTCGGTGGCATTGATATTTTGGTTAATAATGCAGGTATTACTCGTGATAACTTGTTAATGCGTATGAAAGATGACGAATGGCAAGACATCATTAATACTAACCTTACAGCCATTTTTACGCTGTCAAAAGCAGTACTTCGCGGTATGATGAAGAAACGCTTTGGCCGTATTGTAAATATCGGTTCTGTGGTGGGTAGTTCGGGTAATGCTGGGCAAGCAAACTACGCAGCAGCGAAAGCAGGTGTTATTGGTTTTTCGAAATCTATGGCACGTGAAGTGGCTTCTCGTGGTATAACTATTAATGTTGTTGCGCCTGGTTTTATCGATACCGACATGACAAAATCATTGACGGACGATCAAAAAAGCGCAATTTTTAAAGATATTCCTGCTAACCGTTTAGGTGAACCTGATGAAATAGCAGCCACTGTTGCCTTTTTAGTGAGCAGCGGTGCAGCCTATATTACAGGCGAAACTATCCATGTAAACGGTGGTATGTATATGGGTTAAATTCACGAAAATTGTGAATTTAACTGTGTTTGGGGTGGATTTTCCCCGAACTTGGATGTAAAAATAGAACATTAAGAATTTGGGATGCCGCTGGTTTGACCAGAAAATTTGTTTAAACTGGTGCTTGCAAGCTTGTACCTTGCAAAATAAACTAGCGGCACTTTGACTATCTAGTGACGTTTAAGGGAAACCTAGAATTATGAGTAACATTGAAGAACGCGTTAAGAAAATTATCATTGAACAACTTGGCGTAAAAGAAGAAGAAGTAAAAGCTGAAGCTTCATTCGTTGATGATTTGGGCGCAGACTCACTTGACACTGTTGAGCTAGTAATGGCGTTAGAAGAAGAATTTGATACTGAAATTCCTGACGAAGAAGCAGAAAAAATTACTACTGTTCAGTCAGCTATTGACTACATCAATGCTAACAAAGACGCTTAAGTCTTCGTTACAGTAAATTAAAAAACGGCTCTCTTTAGAGCCGTTTTTGTATTCCCACCTTATTGGTTCCAATGCGAGGGCTTTTTGTGACAAAACGTCGCGTAGTGGTTACTGGTCTTGGCATGCTTTCACCTTTGGGTCTTTCTGTAGATGAGACTTGGCGTCGTCTGTTAGCAGGCGAAAGCGGTATTGGTGAAATCACCCACTTTGATTGCAGTGACTATTCCACCCGTTTCGCAGGTCAAGTTGATAACTTTGACCCGCAGGAATATATCGAAAAGAAAGAAACGAAAAAAATGGACAGGTTTATTCAGCTGGGTATTGCAGCGGGTAAACAGGCCATGGCTGATTCGGGCTTAACGATAACTGAAGAAAATGCACACCGTGTTGGTGTAGCTATTGGTTCAGGCATCGGTGGGCTAGAACAAATTGAACAAAACCACACTAAATTAATGAATAGCGGTCCTAAGCGCGTTTCTCCATTTTTTGTGCCTTCCACTATTACCAATATGATTTCAGGCTTTTTGTCTATCATGGAAGGGCTTAAAGGGCCAAACTTAAACGTTGTGACGGCGTGTACCACTGGTGTGCATAACATTGGTATTGCTGCGCGTACTATCGCGTATGATGATGCAGATGCCATGCTAGCAGGCGGTTCAGAAGCGTCTATTACGCCATTAGGTATTGCGGGTTTTGCTGCGGCACGTGCATTGTCTGCACGAAACGACGATCCTCAAGGGGCTAGTCGCCCTTGGGATAAAGATCGTGATGGTTTCGTGATGGGCGAAGGTGCTGGCGTAGTAATGCTAGAAGAATACGAAGCGGCGAAAGCCCGTGGTGCAACCATTTACGCTGAACTTGTTGGTTTTGGGATGAGTGGCGATGCCTATCATATGACATCACCACCTGCTGACGGTGAAGGTGCAGCGGCTTCAATGAGTAACGCTATTCGCGATGCAAAAATTGAGAGCAGCAAAATTGGCTACGTTAACGCGCATGGTACATCTACACCAGCGGGTGATATAGCAGAAGTAGCAGCGGTTAAGCGCGTCTTCAACGAACATGCGCATAACATGCTGGTAAGCTCTACTAAGTCGATGACAGGTCATTTACTTGGTGCAGCAGGCTCTGTAGAAGCTATTTTCACCATATTGGCACTACGTGACAAAATGGCACCGCCTACCATTAATTTGGATGAACCAAGCGAAGGATGCGATTTAGACTTCGTGGCGAATAAAGCAAAAATGTTTACTTCAGACTATGCGCTGTGTAATTCATTTGGCTTTGGTGGTACTAACGGTTCGCTTATTTTCAAACGAATTTAAGCCCGAGCACACGTTCGGACATCCGTAGTTATTGATTAAAGGCAGCGCAAGCTGCCTTTCTTGTCTGCGCACAACAACTTGGTATACTGCACGGCAGACGTTAATTATTAGAGCTAGTTGTGAAAATAGTCGCAAATACCGACACCGCATCTTCAACCCCTTCATCCGCCGATGCAATTGCCTTAAACGACAGGGCACTGAACTATGGTGATGGCGTTTTTACTACTATGTGCGTTAGCCAGGGGAAAGTAGAACTTCTGTCTTTTCATCTTGCTAGGCTCAATCATGATGCTAAAGCGTTAGCCATTTCCCTCGACATGACTGCACTTATACAGGCAATTGATGTTTATGTCAGCGCACTTACCGAATCTCTTGAACACCTCAGCATTAAAAGAGTAATGAAGGTTCATGTGTCTTCAGGAGAGGGCGGTCGTGGGTACGCACGAGATAGCCAAGCTCCGGCCATTGTTCGGTTTTCCACCCATACGTATCCTGCGCATTATTCTGAACTTGCCGTTAGTGGTTTAACCCTAATAAACGCGAAAACACCTTTGGCCATACAGCCTTTGCTGGGTGGTATTAAACATATGAACCGGTTAGAGCAGGTATTGGTTAAGCGTGAAGTTGTTGAGGCGAATGCCGATGATGCCTTGGTGTTCGACACGCAAGGGCACCTTATTGAAGCCAGTGCGGGAAACGTATTTTTTCAAACCGATACTGGATGGCACACACCAAAGGTAAATAACTGCGGTGTAAATGGTGTTGTGCGCCAGTGCTTGTTAAGTACGTTGGAAAAAAATTCGGTAAACGAAAGCCTAACTAACGCTGATGTTATTGGCGACAACGCCTTAAACGTTTATGAAGGCGAATACACTCTGGCTGATATCGCTAATGCCACGGCAATGGTGATCACCAATGCCTTAATGGGCGTAATGCCAGTTAATAAAGTTGTGCTAAACGACGGAAAAACGAGTGATGAGTTAGCATTTAGTGCGTCTCATGAAGGGGCAAAGCGCCTTGCTAAGTTAGTATTAGATAAAATTCAGGACGATCATGCGAATAGTTATTAGCATTGGGATAATGCTAGCGCTTGTTGTGGGTGCAATTACCTTTGGTGTTTTATATGTAAATGGGCAAGCTTCATCGCCCATGTCGATTTCTCAACCGCAGCTTTATACGGTAGAAAAGGGCAGTAACGGATACAAGGTGGTAAGGGAGCTTCGGGCACGGGAGTTAATCGATAGCCCTGAATTAGCAACAAAACTTTGGCTCAAGTTTTTTGCTGCCAATACCCATGTAAAATCGGGTACATACCGCTTAACACCTGGGCTATCACTACGAGAAGTATTCGGTATATTAAGCCGTGGTGAAGAGCACTATTTTGCCGTGAGCTTGGTAGAAGGACTGACACTAAAAGAGTGGTTGGTTACGTTAAAGGCGAAAACTGAACTTATCAACGATGTATCGCTGGATCAGGTTGAAGAGACAATTAATATCACAAGCTCGGTAAATGAGGAAAAAGCGCCAATGCTATGGCTGAACGAAGCTAGCAGCGCCGAAGGCTTATTTTTAGCTGATACGTATTTCTTTACCGCTAACACTGCGGCCAGTAGCATTTTAAAACGCGCACACAAGGCCATGTTAGATTATGTCGAAACCCAGTGGCAGCAACGGCAAGAAGATTTGCCATTGAACTCACCGTACGACGCCCTAATATTGGCAAGTATTATTGAAAAAGAAACCGCAGTGAGTGCAGAACGAACCAAAATAGCGGGGGTATTTGTAAACCGACTGCGGAAAAATATGCGATTACAAACCGATCCCACTGTTATTTACGGTATTGGTGATACGTATGATGGTAATATTACCCGTAAGCACCTTCGTACGCCCACACCTTACAACACGTATACAATTAAAGGTTTGCCGCCCACGCCTATCGCGATGGCGGGTAAGGATGCCATTTGGGCCGCGTTAAACCCAATGGAAACCGATGCCTTGTATTTTGTGGCTAGAGGTGATGGTAGCCATGAATTTTCATCTTCGCTGGCAGCCCATAATGCAGCTGTGCGAAAATATCAGTTAAATCGAAAATAATAAGTCCAGCAACGAATAATTATGAACGGAAAGTTTATTGTAGTAGAGGGCCTTGAAGGGGCCGGAAAAAGTTCAGTGATTGGGCTTATCGTAAAGCATTTGCAAGAAGCACGTATTGCGGTTGAGCAAACACGCGAGCCTGGCGGTACGCCTATGGCCGAGGCGATACGCGAGTGTGTTAAACACGATTGGGACGAAACCGTAGCCGAAGAAACAGAATTACTGTTGATGTACGCCGCCCGGGTACAGTTATTAACTAACCGTATACTTCCGGCGTTAAATGCAGGGCAGTGGGTAGTAGGTGACAGGCATGATTTGTCTTCACAAGCCTATCAAGGCGGTGGCCGCGGCGTGAGTGCTGATACTATGACTGCCATTAGCAAAATAGCGCTTAACGGTTTTAAACCTAATTTGACCTTGTACTTGGACGTTGAGCCAGCCATAGGGCTAGAACGCGCTAGAGGCAGGGGAGAGCTAGATCGTATTGAACAAGCAGGTTTGGCCTTTTTTGAGCGCACCCGTGAACGGTATTTAAGCTTAGCAGCACAAGACGACAGTATTGTGGTGATTAATGCCATGCAAGCTATGGAAGATGTACATAAAGACGTGATAACCGCTGTGCAGGAGTACCTTTCTTAATGCAATCTGGGCAAATGCTTCCTTGGTTCACGGATACCTATAACGAATTGCTTGTACGCTATTTTAATAACAAGCTGCACCATGCGCTGCTATTCATTGGCGCTAAAGGTATTGGTAAAGCAAAATTGGTTGCTGGGCTGTCGGATACGCTGTTGTGCAAAAAGCCAACCCCTCAAGGTGCGTGCAATGCATGCCAAAGCTGCCATTTGCGTCTTGCTGGTAATCACCCCGATTTTTACGTGTTAGAAAGCGAAAAACAATTGGGCGTGGATAAAATTCGTGAAGGTATTGCCAAGTTAAGCGGCACGGCGCAAATGGGGGGTAATAAGGTATTGGTGATCCCCGTGGCCGATAGCATGACAGAAGCGGCGGCCAATGCACTCTTGAAAACGTTAGAAGAGCCCACCAATAATACTTACTTGCTGCTTATCACTGACAGCCTGAATCGAATAATGCCCACTATTTTGAGTAGATGTGAAAAACATTCACTTGGTCTGCCTGATGTGCAAAGTAGTTTGGACTATTTACAGCAACAAGGCGTACAAGATGCGAGTGAAGCGTTACTAGAAGCCTATGGTTATGCGCCACTTCGTTTAGAAGCAGCACTTAATAGCGAAAGCGATTTTAATTATCGTACCTTTACCGACGGTATGGGCGCACTACTTGCTAGTTCAGGAAGTCAGCAACTTTTAGCACTGGCTAATAAATGGCAAGGTGACGCTGTTCAGGTAGCAACATGGTGTCAACATATGGCGCATAAATCGTATGTAGAACGCCAGCAAGCGCAAGATTACGCACGTTATCGTGCTTGCGTAGACGCAGTAAAAACCTTACAGCACCCAGGGGTGAATAAGTCCATGGTGTTGGTCAGTATTTTGAAACAATTTCAGCGCTAGGCCAGGTTATTATTGGGTTAGCCGTAAAAAAGATAGGTATATTTTGTTCGTAGATTCACATTGTCATTTAGACAGATTAAAGCAATCGCCAGAAGCATTGGCAGAAACTCTTAACTTTGCTCGTACCCGCGGTGTAGAGCACTTTTTATGTGTGTGTGTATCGGTGACCGATTACGACAGCATGTTAGAAACCGTAAAGAGCTTCGATGACGTTTCTGTCTCTTGTGGCGTACACCCCCTTCACCAAGAAGATGCATGTACTTATCAAGAGTTACTTGAAAAAGCGCAAGACGATGCGGTAGTGGCCATTGGTGAAACAGGCTTAGATTATTTTTATAGCCCTGAAAGCAAAACGGTTCAGCTAACGTCGTTTGTTGATCATATTAAAGTCGCTAACGAAACGAAAAAACCACTTATTATTCATACCCGTGATGCCCGTGACGACACCATTAATTTGCTGCGCGAACACAAAGCTAGCCATACAAAGGGTGTGCTGCATTGTTTTACCGAATCACTTGAAATGGCGCAGGCGGCCATTGAAATGGATTTCTATATCTCTATCTCAGGCATAGTCACCTTTAAATCCGCCAGTGAATTACAAGAAGTTGTAAAGGCGGTTCCCCTTGAGCGCTTATTAATTGAAACCGATTCGCCTTGGCTTGCACCAGTGCCTCACAGAGGTAAACAAAATCAGCCTGGCTATGTGGTAGAAGTGGCAGAATTCATTGCCGAATTAAAAGGTATTTCGGTGAAGGAATTAGCACGCATTACCACCGAAAACTTCTATACCTTGTTTTCGCTTGTCCAACGTAAAGCCGCTTAAGCGATCGGAGAATTTCAAAAATGCCGCAGTGGCGTACAGGGTTAACAAAAAGCTTACACGCTAGCAGAAGCATGCCTGAGAGCCGTTATTTTCAGTTGGCAACCGCTGATAAAGATGGCGTGCCGTATTGCAGAACCGTGGTGTACCGAGGCTTAAGTGATGACAACAAGCTGATTGTTATTTCAGATACCCGTACCGAAAAATACAACCAGTTGTCGCAACAAGCGAAAGCACAAGGTTGTTGGTATTTTTCGAAAACTCGTGAGCAGTATCGATTCAGTGTAAATGCGACTATTGTGACTGAAAACGAAGATAGGGCGTTAATAGAGGCGCATTGGGCAAAATTGTCTGATGCTGGTAAGAAGCAGTTTCTATGGGGCGACCCCGGTACGCCAAGAAACAACGGGTTGCCGCTTCAAATTGCAGGCGACTATTCTGTCGCTCCTGAACATTTTTGCGTTATTTTGTTAGATATTTTCAACGTGGACTATTTAAATTTACGCGGTAATCCACAGTATCGAGAGTTACATCGTCGTGACGAAATGGGTAACTGGGTAAGCCAGTCTATTGTCCCTTAATGCAACGCATTGAACGCTAGCAATTAAATAAAGAAACGCCAGCAAATTTGCTGGCGTTTGTGATTTTATCACTTAGCAGTATTCGCTTATTCGAAAATTTTCGAAATCGGCGTATCACCCTTAAACAGGTAAGTGGTTATGTTATCAGTGTTACTACGATTCACTGCTTCGACGATAGCCGTTGCCACATCTTCTCTAGGAATGACAGCATCATCTTGGTTGTCAGGCATATCGGTAGACACCAGATGTGTACCTGGCTCGTTTAACAGTGTGCCTGGGCGTAAAATGACATAAGGCACACCGCTATTCATTAGGTGCTCGTCAGCCATGTGTTTAGCGACTAAATAAGGCTTAATGCTAGAGCTTACTGCGTCTGGATCGCCAGCCCCTATTGAACTTACCATCACAAATTTAGGCGTATTAGCTGCCTTAGCGTAATTTGCTGCATTTCGCGCAGCCCAAAGGTCGATAAGAAGCGTTTTATCATCGCCCGAATTACCGCCGCTGCCGGCAACGAATACAACGCAGTCTGCACCTTCGAAATGTTCAGAGAAGTCTTTTTCAAGATCTTGCTCTTTAACCACAAGGTTTTCGTTTTCAACGTCGTTTAGCTTTTCGGGGCTTCGTACAGGCGCCACCACGTGGTGTCCTGCTTCAAGTAATTTTCCAGTAGCCTGTTTACCAATTTGGCCTGATGCGCCAATGACAAGTACCTTAGCCATAAATGTTACCTCCATGATTGAATATGGTTATTCATAAGCGTGGGAGGGGATTTCGATCACACCGTACGATGAGTTTCATCATGGTGCGCTAATTGACAAAAAGGCATTAATTGATTAACTAGGGAGCACGGTGGTTAGCATAGTTTGTAAAAATAGGGGCTTAAGCAGCAGGTTCACATAAGGCTATTTCACAACGGCATTGCGCCCATCAGCTTTACCTTTGTAGAGTTTTTTATCAGCAGCGTGTATGCATTGCTCTACACTATCGCTTTCACGAATGTCTGCAATTCCCGCGGTGATAGTCACATTCACATCATACCCTTCACAGTGAAAAGACGCTTTCTCTACCGATTTTCTTAATTTTTCGCCTACCCAATAGCATTCACGGACGTTAAGCTGGGGCAGTAGAATGAGAAACTCTTCGCCACCCCAACGACAAATAACGTCGGAATTTCTCAAATTCGTACGCAACAGTTCTGCCACCTTAACTAGTACAAGATCGCCTACATGGTGACCGTAAGTGTCGTTAATTTGTTTAAACCAATCGATATCCACGATAAGTAACGAAAAGGCTTGTGCATAACGCTCGTAACTGTCCCAAGCCTCGTGAGCTCGGCTGGTAAAGTAGCGCCTATTTTTCAGCCCGGTTAACGGGTCTTGGCTTGATATCAGCGTTAATTTTTCTACCACGTCTTCAAGATCTTTGGTTTTTTCTTCTACCATTTTTGCAAGCGCAACCGAGCGATTTTTAAGCGTTTGAATACGCCACCACACAAGTAGCGTTAAAAGCAGAAAAGCGGATGCAAAAATGGCACTTCGCCATACGGGTTTTTCCCACCATGGTGGAACAATACTGATTTGGAGCTTGGCCTCATTTGGGCTCCATACTTTTTCTTTGTTCATCGCTCGAATAGTAAGTGTGTAATTCCCGGGATCTAAATTGGTGTAGGTCACCCCGCGGCGGCGATGGTCCGTAAACCGCCACCTATTATCAAACCCTGATAATTTATAGGCATAACTCACCTCGTTTGCGCGAGTAAAATCGAGCGCGGCGAATTCGACAGAAAATGAGACATTGTCGGAATTGAGTACTAATTCATCCACATTGGTACTTGGGAAAAGGTTTTCAGCTCCTTTACTATGCTCATCAATAATTTCTATATGCGAGATATTGACCTTGGGCGACCAAGGCTGCTGTTTAATATCAGTGGGCTTGAAGCGAGTGAGTCCCTGTGGACTGCCCATAAATATAGTATCGTCACCGGTTTTTACGGCGGAGCCTATGTAGTAGCCAGATTCACTGACTCCATTTTGTGCCCCAAAATATGAAATCGACGATAGGGTAGAATCGATATGGGCGATGCCGACCGTTGTGGAGATCCAGAGCGCATTTTCTTGATCTTCAATAATTGCGCCAATTGAGAGGTTACTTAAGTAACTGTCTGCTTCTATCTGGGTAAACGACACGGTGGGCTCATCGTTATCCTCAACCACCATAAAATAGATACCGTTCGCCTGCGTGCCAACCCAATAGCCGCCACGAATAGACCGAGAAACCCACGTCACCACCGCGCCGTCAGGGAAATTCGTGCTATTTTCACCAATATTGCGAATTTCACCCGTAAATTTATTGGCAAAATATAAGCCCGATATGCTTGCCAGCCATGCACTTTCATTATCTTCAAATATGATACGAGTGGTGAGTGAGATTGGCCATTGTCGAATCACCCGGTTCTCGGAAGGGCGATACACAAAAACGCCATCGCTATAACCGCCATACCAAACGTCACCATCGGCATCCACGTTAAGGGTATAACCTGCCTTACCCTCCAATGCCACTAAATCCAATTTTTCAGTGGCGGTATTAAGTTTCGCTAGCCCCGCGCGAGTAGATAGCCAAACCGAGTCTGACGGTTTATCGTAATGCACGGTTAGTAGCTTGTTTGAAGATACCTGACCTTCAGACTTAATCTTCGAAGTATAGGGCCCGTTAACCTTGCCAGATTGATAATTGTAATGCCAAAGGTTGTCATGTGTAGCAAGCCATAAGGAACTATCTGTGTGGGTAGCAATGCCAGAAATATTATTACTAATAACAGCACTGGTTGAAAAGTTGGCCAGTACAGGGTGGTAAATAGAAAAACCATTATCGCGCGACCCCGCCACAACTGTGCCCGCGTCTGTTTGATATAGCGATGTAATGTAATTATTCGCGAGATTCGATCGAGAAACCGATAATGACACAATCTCTGATGCTTCTTTAGCGGGAATAATATCCACGCCGCTACTCGTAGCAACCCAAATATTACCATTACGCTGAAATAAAACATTCAGCACATCATTAGATGAAAGGCCGTTAATTTCATCAAAACAGGTAGACGCGGAAAAATCGTTGTTCGTGAATAAGGGGTACCGGCAAAGACCGTTAGCGCCGGTGCCAATCCACAAGCTTTCGTCAGCAGCGAGTGCCATCAACGTTAATTTTTTGCCCGCCAGTTGTTGAAGCTCTAAGGTATTAAACGCTGAATTAAGCTTGTATAACCCTGATGTAGAACTAAGCCAAACATGACTATTTCTATCAATAACGATGTCGGTGAGTGTACTGGTCACGTTCTCTAGAACAGCAATTTGAACCAGTTTATTTAAAAGCGTTGAAAAGCGATAAAGCGCACGGCCACTAATAACCCAAACGTTACCACTCTTATCGATTTTTATGCGTTTGATTGAGCCGGCTTTTATTTCGCTGGAAACCGAAATAGGGAAGTGTTCGAACGTTGCCGTTTCGATATGAAACTTGCTTACACCAGCAATAGAACCAATCCATAAGTATTCTTTGTCTAACGAAGATTCTATTTGAAAGGTAGTAACAGTGTTGAGCCCATCAGACTTATCTTTCTGCCATTTACCGAAATGCTTAAATTCGTTTCCATCAAACCTGTCGAGCCCCGACTGTGTCGCCAGCCAAATATAACCGTTTTTATCTTCCGCAATATCTAAAACCGATACCTGCGATAGGCCTTCTTCGATTGAAAAACTTTTAAACACGGGCATAGGAAAGTCTGCGGCACGAGATGTGGCCGCAAAGGAAAAAATAATAGGGAATAGCATAGTGGCGGTAACCAGAAATCTTACCACTACAAACTTCATAAATACGCTCGGGAAGAAGGAATCAAGCGTTACGATATACTAGGGTTAAGCTAGTAAAAATGGGACATAAGTATTAATTTTGCAAGTACAAGATATAAGTGCAGATAAAAAAGAACCCCGATTATCGAGGTTCTACTATTAAATCATTTAGTTGGCTAAAAATTACCAGCCACACTGACGGGTAGCATTTTGCTCATCTAACCAGGTTTTTAAGGGTGCAAAGTAGTCAGCAATGGTACTTGCATCCATTTCAGGTGAACCAGTAAGGGTTTCTAACGCATTTTGCCATGGCTGGCTCATGCCCATTTCAAGCATGGCGTTTAGTGCTGTACCCGCTTCTTCACTGTTGTAAATAGAGCAGCGATTAAGTGGACCTTCATCACCTGCAATATCACATAACGCTTTATGGAATTGAAATTGCAAAATATGTGCTAAGAAATAGCGCGTGTAGGGCACGTTAGCAGGAACATGATATTTAGCGCCTGGGTCAAACGCATCAGCAGGTCTGTCTATCGGTGCTTTTACGCCTTGGTATTTTTCTCTTAATTCCCACCAAAGTGTATTGTATTGCTCAGGTGAAACTTCACCAGCCATTACTTTCCAGCGCCATTGATCGACCATCAAACCAAATGGAATAAAGGCAATTTTATCTAGCGCTACCTGCATTAGCATGCCTATGTCGTTAGATGCATCTGGAATCTCGTCAATCAAACCAATTTCTTTAAGGTACTTAGGGGTAATCGACAAGGCAATGGTGTCGCCAATCGCTTCATGGAAGCCATCGTTAGCTGAACCGCGATACAGCAAAGGCTGGTCTTTGTAAGCGCGCTGATAATAGTTGTGACCCAGTTCATGATGAATAACGTTGAACTCTTCCCCCGTTTTTTGGATACACATCTTAATACGCAAATCGTCTTTATCGTCTAGGTCCCATGCTGAAGCGTGACACTGTACGTCCCGACCTTCAGGTTTTTGGAACATAGAACGTTCCCAAAACGTATCAGGCAGCGGCGCAAAGCCCAGTGAAGAAAAGAAAGATTCAGCCTGTTTCACCATCTTTATTTCATCATAGCCCTGCGCAACAAGTGATGAGGTAACGTCGGGTACTGACATTTCTTGTTCAGGTTTCACGATATCGTAAACATTGCCCCAGGTTTGCGCCCACATATTGCCCAACAAGTGCGCTGGAATAGGTTGGTCTTGCGGAACCAATTCTTCACCATAATGCTCACCTAACTTAGCACGAACGTGACAGTGTAACGATTCATAGAAAGGCGCAACTTGCCCCCACAATCTATCAAGCTCTTTCGGAAAATCGTCGGCTGGCATATCGTATTTACCGCGCCATAGTTCGCTAACGTTTTGAAAGCCTAATTCAGCAGCGCCTTCGTTGGCCAAATTGACCTGTTGTTCATAAAGCGGCTTCATAGGTACTGACACTTCACGCCAACCTTTCCAGTACTCTAGTAAGGTGTCGGCATCGCGAATAGTCGCCATTTCACTACTCATTTCTACCAAGCTTTTACAGGTGCCATCTTCCATGCAGTACTGGCCAGAACCATACATTGCACTAAGCTCAGAACCAATTTTAGCAAGTTGCTCTGCTTTCGCCGGATCTGACGGAGGTGGCATGGTAAGCCCGTTTTTGAGCAAATTGAGTTGACGACGGGTATCTTCATCTACTTCAACATCGTTAAATTTAGCCGCTTCTTTAGCTAATACCGCTACTTTGGTAGACAGCACTTCATTAAAATAGGCACTTACCGCGGCGGTATCAAAATTGATGTTAGTGGCGTAACTCCACTCGGCATGTGCGGCTGGCACCTGCATTTTACTAATGTCGTTTTGCGCATTAATAAGGAATTCTTGCGCATCTTGCGCGGTAGGGGCCGCAGGTGTGGTTTCAGTTTTGGTAGTAGCTTCACCGCAACCTATTAGCGTAATGCTAACGAGTGCTGCGACGATAGTGCGTTTAGTTGAAAACATAAGTTTGCTCTTGTCGTTGTTGTTTTTATGTATTGGGAAGTACATATATTTTAGCGTTATATTTTGGAGTGGCTTGTGGGTTTTGTAAAATAAAATTAATACTGGAAGCAATATATAGCTTAACGTGAGGCCGGTTAAGGCAATGTCTATCTTTCGAGAGGCAGCCTTATGAACAAACCGCTAATGAAAAAATTTCATCGGTACTAATTTCATCGGTACTAATTTCATCGGTACTATATGGTAAGTATCAAGCCTATATTGTATTCAATGAATACCTTACTTCATGTACGCAAAGTCGTATAAAAGAGAATGTTATGGATAAATACAAAAATAAATCAAGGCTTAAAGAGTCTACGGATGGCTTAGATTTCGTTAGAATGCAAACAGAAGTTGGTTTAATTGATTCAATGTTAAGGTCTAAGACGCTTACCGCAATTGTTGTTGTGAGTATTTTACTTTTCACTGGCTTCTTTTATTTTCTGTTTAAAATTGCTATCTCAGGGATTTAAATGAATTTTGATGTCAGCTTTAGATTGCTAAAGCTTAATAAATTGCAAGCTCACACATTAGAAAGAGAAGTTCCACGCTCATCTTTCAAGTATGTTGATAGTAAAAGTTGTTACGTTGGAGTGATCCCACTAACCGAAGATATCTTCGACCCTTTAATGATTTTTTTCGAGCGCCAACAAATTAATATTGCAGATTGTGATATTTTTCTATCGGTATTTAGTGGCAAAGATACTGACATTATTGATGTGCCTTCCTCGGTCAACAAGATGCTAAAGCATATCAACTGTAAATTAGTGTTTTCTTACACGGCAGCAGGTAATGATTGATTAACCCGTTCGGCGCCCAAGATTGGCCGCAACGATCCGTGTCACTGCGGTAGTGACCTTAAATTTAAGAAGTGCTGCGGTAAAAACTAACTCAGCATTTTTCGATTGTTAACAGAGCCGAGTGTGCGACTATGAGTAAATGGAAGTTTAAGTATAGCCCTCAACGCCCCACAACACCTATCAGCTACTGGGTTCATAAATGTGTGGGAGAGGACGGCACTTACCGAGCAACGAGGTCGGAGTTTGGGGCCAAATAACCATTGGCTTAGTCGTTTTCCTGCCCGTTTGAAATCGTGGAAAAAACGAGAGACTATTATTTTGGCAGTAAAAAAAGCGCAAAAAGAAATAGAATCTTCGGGAATAAGCTTCTAACGATGCCGTTATGTTCAGCATCATTAGTGCTATTGTAAGTGAATTAATGGCATGTCGTGGTTCATAAGGTTTAATGATGAGATGGATTTTGTTGGGGCTATGCGTCGTTGTACTACTTGGCTTTGTTATACCAGAACCGCGAACTATTCCCGTAGATAACGCCAGTCCCGCTGATTGGAACAAAGACACTTTTTGGTATGAACCCTGGGGCACTTCAGGGGTCCACAAAGGTATCGATATCTTTGCTCAAAAGGGCACGTCGGTGCTGTCATCCACGCATCAACTTATTATCTATCAAGGTCAAAAGCCAAAAGGTGGCAATATCATACTTGCCTTAGGGCCTAAGTGGCGGCTGCATTATTATGCACATCTTGATTCAATAGAAATTGACGGTATTACCCTTGTTTCCAAGGGGACCAAAATCGGTACGGTTGGTTCAACAGGCAATGCCCAAGGTAAAGCGCCTCATCTGCATTATAGTATTGTTTCGTTATTTCCTTATTTTTGGTTGGCTGATGAATCGACTCAAGGTGCTAAGAAGGCGTATTATTTAAATCCAATATCGTACCTAAGCGCAGCTGATTGATTGAAAATGGAGATATAAATGAGTAGTACAGGCCTCTCAGATACTGGCGCTGAATATAAAACAGCATACGAAGAAGAGCATGTGTATGCAGGTTTTGGGATTAGATTTGGCGCATCAATTATTGATACATTACTTTTATTAGCGATTACTTTCCCACTACTGCATCTAATTTATGGCAAGGGATATTGGACCGCTGGGGACTCTGTTGTAGGTATAGTTGATGTCTTAATTAGCTACGTTCTACCGTTAATTGCCACAATATTATTTTGGGTATATAAATCGGCCACCCCAGGCAAAATGGTGCTTAAAGTAAAAGTCGTTGATGCTAAAACGGGAAGTGCGCCCACAATACGCCAGTCTGTAATTCGCTATATAGGGTATTACGTTTCTCTATTACCCCTAGGCTTAGGCTTTCTATGGGTGTTATGGGATACCAAAAAGCAAGGATGGCATGACAAAATGGCTGGCACTGTTGTTATTCGACCTAAAAATAAAGGTGTTGAACCGGTCAGTTTCGATGAAACTTGAGCAAAAAATCCCGCCCGTAGCCGTCTTTTTACTGTCAGCCTTTTTTATGGTGGTGACGACTAAAGTCGCCCGGAATGTGAGTGTTGAATATCAATACAAGTTTGAGACGCTAATTCTATTTCTATTGTTGGGTGTTGGAATAGCGGTTATAGGTGTCGTTTCGTTCAAAAAACACAAAACCTCGGTACATCCTATCAAAACCGAACGTGTTGTTAGCTTGGTGACTTCAGGTGTGTATCAGTACAGTAGGAACCCCATGTATCTAGGTATGTTGTTGTGTTTGGTGGGTATTGGGCTTTACACGGCCAACCCAGTTAATGTTGTCTTTATTCTGCTTTTTGTGTGGTACATGAATAAGTACCAGATAATACCCGAAGAGGCATTTCTAACGGATAAATTTGGCGCCAGCTATACAGAATATAGGAAAACGGTTCGAAGATGGCTGTAAGCAAATTCGGCGTACTTATCACTCTTATCTTTTGCACCGCCTTAATAGCAGCGGCTTTTCTCAATTTATTACCTGTAGAAGTGGTATACCTTTACATTACTATCAGCACGATAACGTTTGCCATGTATGCGTTTGATAAGTCGGCCGCTCGCAAAGGAAAATGGCGTGTACCAGAAACTCGTCTTCATCTTTTAAGTTTACTTGGTGGTTGGCCTGGGGCGTATCTTGCCCAACGAAGATTAAGGCACAAGTCGGCTAAAGTTTCATTTAAGCGAGTTTATTGGGCTACGGTGACGCTAAATTCCTTTGCGTTTATTTGGCTTTTTAGCGAACAAGGTCAACATTTCATCAATGCTATTTTGAGGTAAATAACGTGCCCTTTTCTTGTGGGCATTGAGCGGGTAAGATTAAAAGTTAACCACGGACTAAAACTAAAAAAATAAAGGAATATGTTGTGTTCAGATCGGTCATTACGATTGCAGTATTTTTACTTATTTTGGTGCCTTCACACTCGTACTCAAAAGTACGTGGGGAAACTACGCACCTAAATATTCATTCTGAAATACTCGATGAAGAGCGTGAGTTGTTCATACACTTACCCAATAATTATCACCGGCCGAATAAGCTACATTATCCCGTACTTTATTTACTTGATGGTCAACGAAATTTCAGCCATGCAGTAGGTACTCTAGACTTGCTCAATCAATCGAATATGGCGCAAGAAATGATAGTAGTTGGTATCGCAAATACCCATCGCACAAGAGACTTCACCCCAACCTATGATGAGAATTATAACGAGTGGGGTATATCAGGTGGTGCCGATAACTTCCTAGATTTTATCGAGAAAGAGCTCGTGCCATACATTAACGAAAACTATCGCGCCAACAACTACAAAGTAATATCAGGGCATTCGTTAGGTGGGCTATTGTCGGTGTATGCCTTACAGTCTAGACCCCATTTGTTCCAAGCTCACTTTGCCTTCAGCCCAAGTTTATGGTGGCAAGAACAGATTATCTTTGACGACGCCGAAACCTTCTTTTCCGATACTTCTGAATTGAACATTTATTTGTATATCAATATGGGCAGCGAAGGCGGCAATATGCTGAGCGCTTACCAGCGCTACAACGAATTGCTAAACACACATAAGCGAAAAGGTTTTAGTTACAACACAGATTTAGATACCTCAGAAAGCCACAATACCACCGCGCTTGCTGGGCATTCGTTGGCTTACCAAAATCTTTACACGTCGCTGCAGCCATCAAAAGAAGTGTTAAGTGGCGGGATACCAGCAATTAAACAGTTTTATAAAGCACAGTCTGAAATGTACGGTTATGACATTAAGCCCAGTTATCGCGCCATTAACAGTGTGGGATACAAAGCATTATCTGAAAAAGAGTATTCATCGGCTATTGCGATATTTCAAAGCAATGTCGACAGCTACCCTTATAAAGCGGATGCCTACGACAGCTTAGCAGATGGGTTTGAAGCTAGTGGAGATTTACAAAAAGCACTAGAAATGAGAGCGCTCGCGATAAAGAAAAGCACGGCTGAAAATGTTGAAAACGGCGCTTATAAAACCCGTCATGCGAATCTACTCAAAAAAATTCAGGACAAAAAGCTTTAGTACTTTCTCTTTACGCGCGTTGAACATAATTTATAAAGGAAAACGTTGTGGTAGTAATCTATGGAATTGATAAGCACTTAAACCCAATTAAAAGCCAGTTGTCTGATGTGATCCACCGTTGTATGCAATCTGTTTTGGGTATGCCGGAAGACAAACGCGCTCATCGCTTTATTCCGCTTGCCAATGAAGACTTTTTCTATCCTGATGGCAGAACAGATAGCTATACCGTTATTGAAATTAACTTGATGAAAGGGCGCAAGCCCGACACCCAAAAAGCACTGATTAAAGGGCTTTTTGAAGCAATCGAGTCTCAATTGGGTATTAGCACGGTAGACGTTGAGATAACGATTAAAGAACAAGAAAAATACCAATGGGGTTTTCGTGGTATTACCGGCGATGAAGCGTCAGATTTAAAATACAACGTTGATGTGTAAACTAGGCCTGCGCTCATACTTACACAAAGCCACATTATGGCTATCTCGTGCCTTATATAGTAATAAATATAAATTTTAGGTAATTTGAAGTATTACGATTAACGCCTTAAACGATAAATACCATTCAATTTCGTAACCTTTCAATAGCAGTAAAAAAGGATTGTCGATGACAACAAGAATATTAAAAACCATGTCTGGGGCAATGTTACTCACAGCACTCTTTTCACTCGCAGCATGCAGTGCAATAGTCAGTAACAACACAGGTAAACAAGCTCAATCTAGCAGTTTAATGGATTTCCTTTACCCTGATGAAGAAAGCCGGGTTAAGCACCAGCCTGAAATTCCCACGCTACAATTACCGGTAAAGGTTGGGCTCGCATTTGTTCCTTCAAGCAATTGGCGCCGAGATGGCCTGCATGGTAAAGATCAAGTAGAGCTTCTAGAAAATGTTAAGCAGTCTTTCCTTCAATACGAGTATATCGATCGCATTGAAATCATTCCTAGTGAGTACTTAAGCGGGGGAGAAGGTTTTTCAACGTTAGAGCAAGTAGGAAGGTTATATGATGTTGATGTAATGGCGTTAGTGTCTTACGACCAAGTTACTCAGTCACTCGAAAATAACGCGGCGTTACTGTATTGGACCATTGTAGGAATGTACGTTATTCCAGGGAATGAAAACACGGTTCAGACCTTTGTGGATACTGCAGTTTTCGATATCAAAAGTAAAAAGATGCTGTTCAGAGCGCCAGGGGTAAGTAAGCTTGAGAAGCGTACCACCGCTGTAGGTATTGACGATACGTTGGCCGAAAAATCTTTAGAAGGGTTTGGTATAGCCGTTGACGATATGTCTACAAACTTAGATGCTGAACTTGCTCGATTTAAAACCAGAGTAAAAGAAGAAAAGATTGCGAAAGTAGAACATAGAGAAGGCTACAGTGGCGGCTCACTTCAGGTTTTTTGCTTACTGTTTATGGGCGTCATGTTATTTAGAAAAATGACTTTGCGGTAACACACTGCCAAGGAGTGCAGATTGAACGTCACCAAGCAACATATTAAAGACGCAGTAAGCGCCAATATTCTTTCATCAGAGCAGTCTGAACAGTTGATCGCGTTTTTGAATCAGCAAACGAGTACCACTGCCAAGTTCGATTTCACCCATGTGTTGTATTATCTTGGTGGCTTAATTGCCATTGGCGCAATGACACTGTTTATGAACCTTGGCTGGGTATCGTTTGGCGGAATCGGTATTGTTTTCATCAGCTTATTCTATGCAGCTGTGGGAATTAAGTTAGCTAACGTTTTTAAGATGAAAGGATTTTTTGTGCCGGCGGGCCTATGCGCTACCTTTGTTGTTGTGCTAACCCCGTTGGCAGTTTTTGGTGTTCAGCAGGCTTTAGGCGTTTGGCCTGACGATACCGTTTACCGCGACTATCACAGGTACATTCATTGGCACTGGTTGTATATGGAGCTAAGTACGTTGGCGGTGGGTGTTGTCATTGCTTGGAAGTATAAATATCCATTTTTAGTCATGCCTATTGCGGTTACGCTATGGTATTTAACCATGGATGTCTCGGTGATGTTGTCAGACGGGGAATACAGCTGGGAACTAAGAACAATAGTTTCTATGTACACAGGTCTTCTTATGATAGCGCTCGGGTTTTGGGTAGATGTACGTACAGCAAACAAAGCCGACTATGCATTTTGGATATACTTATTTGGCGTTATTGCGTTTTGGGGAGGGTTATCTTCTCAACATTCTGACAGCGAGCTTTCGAAATTCTTCTACTTTCTCATTAATTTCGTGATGATATTTATCGGCGTACTCTTAATTAGAAGAGTGTTTGTCGTATTCGGGGCTATTGGGTGTACAGGATACGTAGGCTATTTGGCAGCAGAAGTGTTCGCAGATAGCTGGTTTTTCCCTATTGCGTTAACGTTTTTGGGGTTGTTTGTGATTTACCTAGGTATAAAATGGCAAAAGAACGACGCGGCTATTACCGCGAAAACACGTAAAATCTTGCCCAAGGCAGTGCAAACACTGTTGGATTCTAAACATCTCTAGATTAGCCCGTGTTAAATGCACAAGCTGATACTCGATGAGGAACCTGTTCATAAATTAGCGTGTTTTTAAATTAGCGGTAAATAGGCCAGCCAAAGATTTGGCTGGCATCTATGCACTTTGTGGTTGGTTAATACTTTCTTCGTTTTAACCCTGTCTCCGCCAATATTTTCGCTGAAATTTCTTCTATTGAATATTTGGTACTGTTTAAGAACGGAATTTTTTCTTTTCGGTACAAGTTCTCAACTTCTCGTAGCTCCATTCTGCATTGCTGTAATGACGCATAGCGGCTATTTGCTTTTCGCTCAGAGCGAATTTGATGTAGTCGTTCTGGCTGAATAGTGAGCCCAAAAAGTTTGTCTTTGTAGCGGCGAAGCGCCGTAGGCAATTTAAGCATGTCGCCCATGTCATCTTCGGTAAAGGGGTAGTTTGCCGCCTTAATACCAAACTGCAGGGCTAAGTATAAGCTGGTGGGCGTTTTACCCGAGCGCGAGACGCCTACTAAAATAATGTCGGCTTCGTCGTAATCTTTCAGGTTAGAACCGTCATCGTTGGCTAAGGCATAGTTAACCGCCTCAATACGAATGTCATAGGTGGTTTCGTGAATGCTGTGAGTGCGATGTTTTTCTGGTTTTGAGGGCACACCAAGCACTTTTTCCAGCGGCGCCACGAATTGATCGAGGAAATTGTAGTTAATACCTACCGATTTTGAAATTATCTTGCGAACATCTACATTCACAATTGTATAAAAAACGAGCGGCCTTTCTCCTGTGTCTTGAAAACTTTCAGATATTTTGTCCAAAACCTTGTTGGCTTCTTCCTCAGTTTCAACAAAAGGAATGGTATTGTGATTGAATTCAACAGGGAACAAAGACAGCAGGGCGTGGCCAAACACCTCTGCTGTAATGGCGGTACCATCTGAAATATAAAAAGCTGTGCGCACAACAAATCCTTAACATTGTCGTAATTTTATTACAAAAGTAATAAAGAGTTTACTTTCCGATTTCCCCCATTCTAAGATGATTTCGTCGAAAAGCTATATGGTTATTAATGATGACTTGATGTAACGCAAGCCTGCTTTACTTGGTACTCGTTAATATTAATAAGCATTAAGCGCGTTTGGATATACGCAGTCGACACGTATTTTACCAATGTTGGGCATGTGGCCCGCCATTGCTTATACCCTACTCAAAAATAAGCTGGAGGCTTCGGCAGTGAAAGAATTCGTACTTTGGTATCAAGAACTGGGCATGCATGATGTAGGTCGCGTAGGCGGCAAAAATGCATCTTTAGGCGAGATGATTTCTAACCTAGCTAACGCCGGTGTACAAGTACCGGGAGGTTTCGCCACAACTGCAGAGGCTTTTAATGAATTTCTAGAGCAAAGTGGTCTAGAGGCAAAGATTCATAACGTATTAGATACACTCGACGTTGAAGATATTGGTGCGCTTAACGAAGCGGGCAAAGATATTCGTCAATGGATCATCGACACGCCGTTTCAACCTGAGCTAGAAGAAGCAATTAAAGAAGCGTTTGTTAAATTGCAGGGTGATGCAGGCGACGAAGCATCGTTTGCAGTTCGTTCATCAGCTACCGCAGAAGACATGCCAGATGCGTCGTTTGCCGGTCAGCAAGAAACTTTCCTAAACGTGAAAGGTTACGAGTCTGTATTGGTAGCCATTAAACACGTATTCGCCTCGCTATTTAACGACCGTGCTATTTCGTATCGTGTACACCAAGGTTACGACCATAAAGGCGTAGCATTGTCTGCTGGTATTCAGCGCATGGTTCGAAGCGATATTTCATCGTCGGGCGTGATGTTCACTATCGACACAGAGTCGGGCTTTGAGGACGTAGTATTTATTACGAGTTCATACGGCCTGGGTGAAATGGTTGTGCAGGGTGCGGTAAACCCAGATGAATTTTACGTACACAAACCCACCCTTGATAAAGGGCTTCCAGCCATTGTTCGCCGTAACCTTGGCAGCAAGCTAGTTAAAATGATTTACTCAGACGATGAGGCGCATGGTAAGCAAGTGTCTATCGTTGATATCGACAGCACTGAAAGTAAAGCGTTCTCACTGAACGACGAAGAAGTGATGGAGCTGGCGAAGCAGGCGCAAATTATTGAAAAGCACTACGACCGCCCAATGGATATCGAATGGGCCAAAGATGGCGTAGACGGCAAGCTATATATTGTTCAAGCGCGCCCTGAAACGGTTCGAAGCCGTGAAGATTCACAAAGCATTGAGCGTTTCCAACTTAAAGGTCAAAGTAATATCGTATGTGAAGGCCGTGCTATTGGTCATAAAATTGGTGCAGGCGTAGCGAAAGTACTTGGCTCTATTGAAGAGATGGACAAGATTCAAGCTGGCGATGTACTGGTTACCGACATGACAGACCCAGATTGGGAACCTATCATGAAAAAGGCGTCTGCCATTGTCACTAACCGAGGCGGTCGTACATGTCACGCAGCCATTATTGCTCGTGAGCTTGGTATTCCAGCGGTAGTAGGGTGTGGTAACGCCACTGACAGCATCGAGAACGGCGATAAAATTACCGTGTCTTGTGCAGAAGGTGATACAGGTTATATCTATGGTGCAGAGCTAGAGTTTGACGTAGTGACCTCACGTATCGACTCTATGCCTGACTTACCACTAAAAGTAATGATGAACGTGGGTAACCCAGACCGCGCCTTTGATTTTGCGCGTTTGCCTAATGCTGGTGTTGGCCTTGCTCGCTTAGAGTTTATTATTAACCGGATGATTGGTGTGCATCCTAAAGCGCTCCTTAATTTCGACAGCCAGCCTGCTGAGCTTAAAGAAGAAATTAGCGATATGATTGCCGGTTACGACTCGCCAACTGAGTTCTACATTGAAAAATTGGTTGAAGGTATTTCTACCATTGGTGCGGCGTTCTCACCAGAAAAAGTCATTGTTCGTATGTCTGACTTTAAGTCTAACGAATACTACAACTTAGTGGGCGGTTACCAGTACGAGCCAGATGAAGAAAACCCAATGCTTGGTTTCCGTGGTGCGAGCCGTTATATCTCGGAAGATTTCCGCGACTGTTTTGCTTTAGAGTGTGAAGCCATTAAACGGGTTCGTAATAACATGGGCTTAACCAACGTTGAGATCATGATCCCCTTCGTACGTACACTAGAAGAAGGCCGAAAGGTTATCGAACTGCTAGAAGAGCAGGGGCTTAAGAAAGGCGAAGATGGTTTACGCGTTATAATGATGTGTGAGCTACCTTCAAACGCATTACTTGCCGATCAGTTCTTAGATATTTTCGATGGCTTCTCGATTGGTTCGAACGATCTAACTCAGTTAACTCTTGGGCTAGACCGCGACAGTGGCGTTATTGCTCACTTGTTTGACGAACGAGACCCAGCAGTGAAAGCCTTGCTATCAATGGCTATTCAAGCGGCGAAGAAACGTGGTAAATACGTTGGTATTTGTGGCCAAGGCCCATCAGATCACGAAGACTTTGCAGCCTGGTTGGTAGAAGAAGGTATCGACTCAGTATCGCTTAACCCAGATACGGTAGTTGAGACTTGGTTATACCTTGCTGAAAAGCATGGCTAATCTTTTTGACGCTAGCCTAGCAATACGCTATTTATAGAAGCTTAAACATCAAAAAGCCGCTTAGATTTTTCAATCTAAGCGGCTTTTTTAATGCGTATTTATTGTGCTTTATTGCGCCTTTATCAAACTATTAACTTTGGAGCAAACTAAGTCAGTATTAGGCTTTTAATTGGTTACCAATGGGTAACTGTCTGATACGTTTGCCACATGCCGCGAAAATAGCGTTACACAAGGCAGGCGCATAAACCGGCGTTGCTGGTTCACCTACACCTGCTGGTGGTGCATCACTTGGGATAATCTCAACCTCAACGTCTAGCGGCGCATCACTCATACGCGGTACGCGGTAGTCATGGAAGTTACTTTGTTGAGCACGACCTTTATCAAAAGTAATACCGTCACTAATGGCGGCAGTAATACCAAAGATAGACCCACCTTGTACCTGGTTTTTCACCGTGTCGGTATTTACCACAGTACCTGCATCAATGCTGGCCCATGATTTGATGATCTTAAGGTCGCCTGCGTCAGACACTTCTACTTCAACCACAGTCGCCACATAGGTTAAGAAGCTTCGGTGCGCTGCTATCCCAAGGCCTCTGCCTTTTGGTAATTCACGGCCCCAGCCACTCATATCAGCCACTTTCTCAATCGCTTTACGTAGTCGGCCAATATCGAGTGGATAAGCGTCTTTGTCTGCGCCGTAGTTGTCGTATTCTGCATTTTGTTCGGTTACATCAACAATGCGATCAGGCCCAATAGTTTCAAGAAGATAGTCTTTTTGATCCCGTCCCGCTTTGTGAGCCGCTTCAGCAATAAAAGACTGAATAGCGAATGCATGGAAGATGTTAGACACCGAACGCATCCATCCTATACGCGCTTTCGCCGGTGCTTCACCACTTTCAAGTTTCATATTAGGGGTATTGATAGGATTATCCGTAAAGCCTAAACGAAGCTCGAAGCTGAACGGTGCGGTAGCGTCTTGTTGGAAGGTAGACGCAATGGGCGAAAAGGCCGTGCGGTGCAAGTAAGCATCAATGCCGCCATTTTCATCCAAAGAGGCTTCAATATGCTGTGCTGAAACCGCATGATAGAAACCATGCTGAATGTCGTCTTCACGAGTCCATTGCACGCGAATTGGCTTGCCTGTCTTCATTGAAAGGTAGGCCGCTTCAGCAGAAAAGTCGGGTTTCGATTTACGACCAAAGCCACCGCCTAGCATGGTGACATGCACGTTAATCTTCTCTTTCGGCATGCCAATCATGGCACCCACGGTTTCCATATCGGCCTGTGGGTTCTGCGTAGCAGCCCACACATCAACACGGTCTTTATAATACATTGCCGTAGCGCAAGGTGGCTCCATAGGCGCTTGTGCTAAATGCGGCACGTAATAGTCGGCAACCAATTTATCACTAGCATTGGCAAGCACATTGGCTGCATCACCTTTTTCGCGAACTGATTTTTGTGGCTTCGATACTGTTTCCAGCAAGCTTGCTTTGAAGGCTTCGGAGTTATAATCACCGTTTTTACCATCGTCCCAACTTACTGTAAGGGCGCGACGGCCTTTTATGGCAGCCCAGGTATTGTTAGCAATAATGGCGATACCGCCTTTAGGTTGAAACTGTGGTGCGCCTTTCGCCGCAGGAATTTCAACCACATCTACCACACCATCAATAGCTTTAACGGCTTTTGCATCAAAGCTTTTTACTTTTCCGCCAACAACTGGTGGGCGAACCACCACTGCAATTAAGGCTTTTGGCTCAAGTACGTCAGCCGCAAAAGTCGCTTTACCGGTAACAATGTCTTTTAAGTCGATGTGCGCCATGGCGGTATTAATGTAACGCCACTCGCTGCGTTCTTTTAGGGTAATGCGATCGAGCTCTGGCGGGGTAATTTTTAATGCATCGTTTACCAGTTCAGCATAGGTAAGGGTTTTACCTGAGGTATGAGTAACCACATGTTGCACTGCGCTGCATGAATCGAAAGGTACGTCCCAACGGGTGGCGGCGGCTTGCTGCATAAGGTGGCGAACACTTGCGCCCATTTCACGTAAACGTTGCATGTTGTAACGAATACTGCGTGAACCATCGGTATTTTGATCGCCGTACTTCGGGTCGCCTTTACCTTGGATCACCACGACTTTGTCCCACGAGGCTTCCATCTCATCGGCCACAATTTGCGCCAATGCGGTACGAATTTGTTGGCCCATTTCAGAGCGGTGACACGTAATCTCAACAACGCCATCGGGGCGTAGTGCTACAAATAAGTTAGCCATTTTGGCTGATTCAGAAGGCTTTGCTAGTACGCCCGCCATGGCGCGAGGTGCAGCGCCCATGAAATACGTACCTAAAACGAGTGCACCAGCGGTGGCCGATGACTTTAGAAAGCTGCGACGCGTTAAGTCGAAATACTTGCTCATGCTTCTTCTCCCGCAGACTCAGATGTGGCTGTTTCTGGCGAGCTTGCTACAGGAACATAATACTCCACACCAGCCATAGTTTTCGCCGCTGACTTAATCGCTTTGTGAATACGTGGGTAAGTACCGCAGCGACAGATATTGCCTGACATACCTTGCACAATTTCCTCATCGCTTGGGGTAGGGTTACTTGCTAACAAGCTGGCCGCTTGCATCATTTGGCCGCACTGACAATATCCACATTGAGGCACCTTATGTTCAACCCATGCTTGTTGAACGGGATGTTCACCGTCTTTACTCAAGCCCTCAATGGTCGTTATTTTACTGCCTGAAACCGCTGAAACAGGCAATACGCAAGAGCGCTGTGCTACACCATTAATGTGTACGGTACAGGCACCACATTGTGCCATGCCACAGCCAAATTTAGGGCCAGTTAGATGTAGTTCGTCACGTAAGTACCAAAGTACGGGAGTGGTAGGATCGCCCGCAAATTCACGTGTTTCACCGTTAACGGTAAACGTAATCATGGTCTTGTCTCCATTGTCGTAAGTGTCGATGGTCAGTCGAATGCCTCACGTTGCCTGTTTGAATAAATGAAAGGTTTTTTGATTTTTATAAGGTGTTATTAATCGTGTCGTTAAATTTTATACATTCAACGAGTGTAACGTATAAAAATAACATGACTGTGAAGGTTATACTGAAACTTCAGATTAATGGTTTACGATTTGCGATGACAGGGGGAAAAGCGTAAATTACGCAGTAACTACTTAGCGAAATTTACGCATTAATAATACGCGGTCTATTCTTCTGGCGCTTGACGTCATCATGTTCTGGCTTATTTTTAGCCATCCTCGTGCACGAGGCCAATCGTAGCTTAGTAATACTAAACCACCTATTACCAACAGAATCGACCCTGGCAAAAGGGTTAACACAATCCCGCCGATAAATAGAATGCCACCAAGGGTTAACCGAACAATTTTCATGATAATTTTTCCACGCAATTAAATGCTAGTTACTGAATTTTAGCTATTAACGGCAAGCCATCGAATCTAATCGCTTAGCCCTAACGTTCAAATTAAAGCAATCGAACTCAGGTAATGAAAGAAAACTAAACTCATTGTGGTTCAAAATCGAATAGTTGCCAACCACAAAAGTGTAAACAAGTGTATAGCGGAGTTTTTAAAGCTCAGTTAGTTTTTAAACGAGGCCTAGCATGGCCAAAGCCCCAAAACCGATGGCGGTAACAGGTAACGACACCAATGTGCTTAGGGCAATAATACTTGCAGCCAAGCGGTGATCGCCACCTAAGTTCCTTACCATCACATAACTGGCTGCGGCTGTCGGCGCGATAGACAGCAATAATACTATGCCTAGCTCCATGCCTCTGAAACCAAAAAAATAGGCAATACCTACCAGTAAGGCGGGGTAAACAATGCACTTACTAACTGTGGCTAATGCGATGTTGTACCAGTCGCTAGAAAATGAGCGGAACTGCAGCGATGCGCCGGTACAAATAAGTGCTAAGGGAAGGGTAAGCTGGGCAAAGTATTCCCCGGTTTTTAAGGCAACCTCGGGCAACGACCATTGAAAATAAGAAAACGGTAAAGCTGCAACAATCGAAATAATAAGCGGATTTCGAGCAATACCTTTAATTTGATTCATTGGCGCCGTAAAACCCACCTGATAGAAGTTAAGTACAAATACTGACATAACATTGTACAAAATAGTAATGCAGCCCATATAAACGGATGCGGCTGCTAAACCTTCTTGTCCGTAAGTATTCGCGCAATATGCTAAGCCAATAATGCCCATATTGGCCCTAAAACCGCCTTGCACTACCACTCCGCGTGCATTTTGTGGGTTCACGGTGCAATGCACCAATAGCATTAATACCGCGCACATTAATACCGAACCACTTATTCCAATAGTGATAAGGGTAAAATTAGCAGCATTAGAAAAATTCGACTGACTAATAGATAAAAAAAGCAGCGAGGGTAAGGCAACATTAAATACGAGTTTTGAACCCGACTCGATAAAGGCTTCGTTTAACCAACGGATGCGAAAAAATACCCAACCCATTAAAAGAAGGATTAAAACGGGCACTAAGGTACTGGTGATAAATGAAAGCATGGGAGTTAATCGATAAAAGCACTAAATTCAGGAGATGGGCAATACAGTACCAAACTTAAACGAGATTGCGGCATTAGTTTGAAAATATAATTTCAGTACTTTCATAGCGGGTTTTAGACATTCCAATGGCACTTGTAACTTTGCATAACTATCATTCAGTTCAGTACAAACAACAAATCCAATAGCTCAAAATGATGTCGACACTAATTCCCTAGGTCCCCAGCCCTTTGGCCCTTATTTGGAATTTCTATGAGAACGCTATATTTAAAATTTGTTGTAACGCATTTTGTTTTAAGCGCCATTATGTTTTGTGTTTGGTACTTGGTTGCAGGTATAGAGAATGCGAGGGAGATGACTTTCGTTATAAGTACATTAGCGAGCTGTATAGCAGCTAAAAATCTAATGGAAGACACCTTGAAAGAAAAGAGCTGACAACATAAGTGTTGGTTCGCGTAATGTATGCACAGCGCCTTTTGAGAAGTGTCAGGCACATGCTAAATTTCCATTTCAATCTGTTGAAGTGAGCGGCCAACGCCGCCAGCCATTAAACGAGTAATGCAGCCATCAACCAACTGTAAATCAACGGTTATCAGGCTGCCTGATGGGGGATTCATTAAATGGCCTTGTTCAATGAACAGAGTAGTTTTGTCTATACCCTCTCGATCATAGAGATAGCAAGCTAAAGGGCCAGCAGCCATACCAGTAGCAGATTCTTCGTCAATTCCATAGCGTGGGGCAAACATTCTAGCGCCAGCATGACGCCCGCGCACAGTGGCTTCACTTGAAAAAACATAGAAACCTATTAGGTCATATTGTTCGCTCATTTTTTTGATGAGATTTTGATTCGGTTGTACTCCAGCTACCGAAGCTGCATTGTGAAGGGGAACAAGTAAAAAGGCATTCCCCGTATTCACAATTGATATTGAATGAAGCGGTACGTCGCTTGAAAGATTAAGCGCAGCGCGCACTTCTTCGGTGTTTAACACATCCGTGTAGATTGGCCGTGATTGCTCCATAAATGCCATTGAACCATCAATGATTATTTCTCTGGTTCCATCTACCGTCTCTTTCGACATCCGACCATTTTGTACTAGGCCAAGCTCACTCATTCTGCTAAACGTCGCTATGGTGGCATGACCGCAATGCGCTATTTGCTGTACGGGGGTGAAAAACTCCAGCTTTATAGTGGCAACTTCTGAGTTTGAAACAAAGGCGGTTTCAGAAAGCCCCACTTTTTGCGCCACTATAAGCTTCTGCTGTGCCGTTAAGGGGTTCGCATCTAAAACTACACCGGCGGGGTTTCCACCAGAGTCACCGTCAATAAATGCATTTACTATTTCAACAGAGACTTTCATGATGAGCTCCTCTAGCAAACAATAGGACTGAATGTACTAACGTCAGACTACTAACCTCTAACACTTGAGGTTGGGCAGTTATTCCTTAAGCGCTATGAATATATCTTTATTAAGAGCCCTAATCCAATCCTTCTTGTGCCATCATGTTTTTCACCGCGTTACGGCTTAGCATGGTTTGATAGTGCGCATTTAAATGCGGCCAGTCTTGAGCTTTACTGGCATACCGACGGCTCCATTAGGCAACCATGAACAAGTGGAAGTCGGCAGCAGTAAGTTGCTCACCTACTAGCCATGGTCCATTATTGGTGAGCACTTTTTCAAGTACGCCCCAGCAATGGGTGAGCATATCATTCGCGTTATCTTTTACTTGCTGCAAATTGCTGTCGCCGCTAACGTATTGTTCAGGGTGCGCCCAGCGGTTGGCGGCCTCTTGCAGCGTAGAAGACATCCAAAATAAGTATTGATAGTACAAGCCGCGTGCAGGAGAGTGTATATCAGGCGCTAGTCCAGATTCTGGGTACTGATCTATCACATACAGTAATATTGCGGCAGATTCATAAATAACTCGCCCTTCATGCACCAACGTAGGCACTTTACCGTTTGGGTTAATGGCTAAATATTCAGGCGATTTTTGCATGTTTTTAGCTAAGTCTATTTCTATTAACTCATAAGAAACGCCAAGCTCTTCAAAAATGGCGTGGGTAGCCATATTCGCGCCGCCTTTATCCCAATATAATGTATAAATAGTTGTGCCTTTTTTTTGCTGCTATAGCTAAAAATTGAAAACCTATTAGGTGTTTTTTTAAAGCTTATCATTTTCGCGAAATTTTCGACATGATGGCAGCGGCTAGAATGGGTATTTCCGACTTCTTAAGCCTGCAATATTAATTCTACCGTTTGGCATGCCGTAAATAACGAACTCACCTTGTAGTAACTGCATTTGTTTTGCTGATAACGGTAATAATGAAAACATGCCTCTTTAAATAGCAAAATGACGTAGACGATGACACCGAACTTACACTAACCCTATTACTACCAGTCGGCGCTATATTTTTTATTCGCTTCAAAAGCTTCTACTTCTAACGGCGCATTATCGTAACCGTACGCTGCTAAATCAGAATAATGCTGCGTTATTATTTTATCTAAGCTGGCATTTTCTATCTGCCGCACATGCACTAATTCATGGGCTAGCGTTCCTTTCTAATTTTCGATGTATCTAAATATTCAGACATTTTAATACTCAAGGCCTTTCAAACTGTTTTACTTGCCTAAGTACCAAACAGCTAAGATTAATATTGCAAGATAAATGGCAAAGATACCATAGCTAGCCGACGTTGAAGCCGGTGAAATATTTTGAATTGTAGGCTTATCGTCATCTTCAAGTTCATCAAAATTTACTGTTTCAAAATTTAACGGGGAGCCAGAATGAATCTTTACTGCTATTGCGCCTGCACCAATAGCTAACTCTTTAAAAGCTCGCTTTTCAATCATAGTGAGACCACCTTCGGTTTTTTCCATAGGATGGATAATGACCTTAGGTCTGGGCCGTAATATTTGGTTAGTACTTAAGTGCTTAAAAGCGTGTTGTAGTAGCTTTTCGCCTACATAGAAATCAGAAAAAAGTACTCTGGGGTGTGAGAAAGGGTTTACGGCAATTTCATCCTGTTGAAGATTTTTACTCGCTTCTTTACCAATTCCCGATATTAGTTTCTGACCTTTGTCGGTCGTCTTTATGACTACAACGGGGTAATCATCAAAGGACGTGCGCTTTGCGGTATCAGTGACTTTTAATCGATGCTCCCAAATTTGCATGTACATGATCGGTGCAAATCTAGAACGTAAATTTGACAGCATCTTAATTTCCTTAGCATGGGTGGGGCAGGGTAGATTTCAATTTTTATAATAGTTTTATTCTATATCTCTACAAGTGTTTGTGTCACTGACGTTGGGAACGACAAAATATAGTTGATAACCACTAAATAGAGACTCTCTCAGCATTTGGAAATAACAGGCAAGCTCGGTCAAACACAAGCGCAGTATGTCTTTGTGATAGGGTGATATCGATGGCATTTGAACTATGATTAAATACCGTAATAATGTTGTCGGCATGTTGAATACGCGCTGCGCTTTGTTTATTAATTCGCTTACCCTGAGACGGCCACAGTCTTGCCAAGGGAGTATGAAGAATTAACACTTCATCACCAACGTCTTGCAATACATGCTCCGGATTATTTAGGCGTGGTGAGCGGAACATAAAAAAAGTAAACAGAAATATAAGCAATGCTACTAAATAGAGATATTCCATGTGGGCACATTTTCCTTTGGTGAATAAATCCAGATTACCCCCTAATTCCCCCAAATTAAATACAAACTAAACAACAAAGTAGATTAGCGTACTTCGCTAATTGATCAAAACCACCAAAACGCTCCGCTAAAAGAGAAAAGTGTATTTTGCTTAATCACTATGCTATAAATTATACTATGTATTACATAGTAATAAGCTTAACCTAGCTGGAAGGTCATGACAGAAGCTTCAAATCAAAGCGCGAAGTGGGATGCGCAACTTCGCAAAGGCACCTTAGAGTTGGCCATACTTGCCGCTGTCGCGGGCGAAGAAAAATACGGGCTGGCGATACTTAATTACCTGCATGGTTTTGAAACCATGGTGATTAGTGAAGGTACGCTTTACCCATTGCTCGATAGGCTGAAGCGCGAAGGGGTATTGAATGCGAAATGGCATCAAGAGGGTGAAGTACGCCCACGAAAATATTACTCGCTTACCGAAAGTGGTCTTGAACGGTTACATATTCTGCGCGCACGGTGGAAGCGTTCGGTAGTCGATATGGAATCGCTGCTAGCAGATTCAGCTAGCGGCGCAGACAACGTGACAGAAACTGGAAAAAGAAAAGGATAATGAAATGAGTGGAAGGGAACAAATTAGCAACTACCTGAAGAGCTTTAGTCGTTACTTGGCCTCGTTAAGTTCTGAAGATGCAGCAGAAGTCATTCAAGAAATTGAATCTCATATTTATGATGTTATCGATCAGCAGGAAATGGCAGGAAAAGAAGCCAATATTGAAAGCATCTTGGCTGGGCTTGGTGCGCCAAGAGTACTGGCCGAAAATTACGTGAGTCATATTCAACAAGGTACACCCCCACCAAAAGGGTTTCGGCCTTTAACGTCGGTCACCAAAGGCCTGTCTAAAACTTTGTATTGGGGCATGATGGCTTTTGGTTATGGTACGGGTTTGGCACTAATTGTATTGGCATTTGCAAACTTATTGCTGCCCAACGGCATTGCCTTTTGGGTAGAAGCTGAGGGAAATTCAGTTGCTATTGGCTTTTTAAGTAACCCTATATTGGCAAGTAGCGAGGCTACTATTACAGGTTTATGGATAACGCCGGTTGCCTTGGTAAGTGCCTACGCGATTAGCCTATTAACCTATCGCATTCTGGCTTTGCTTAAACGGTTTGCTGTTGGCTATCAGTATGCTTAAGCGCGCAGCGAAACGTATAGCGAAATCAGTCGGGCATTTTCTACTTGTTTCTTTTGTATTGGCTATTATTGGTGTGGGTGTCTTAATAAGCCAGCATGGCTCTATTGATATCGGAGACGCCCCATTGGCTTATAAAGTAGGCGGGGAAGGGCCCTTTGTATTTTTTAACGATGAAACACAGATAAGCACTGATGATACAGGCTCTGATAATGTAGGTGCTGATCTTCTAGGTACTGGCGTTGAAATTAATTACATCCGCGGAAGCCGAGAAGAAAACTTCTTCATTGAAAAACGCTCCGTGCCTTTAACAAACCAAACAGCAGAGCCCCTTAAGGTTTATTTTGCTTTAGAAGATGCCACGTTTACCTTCAATTTAAAGCCATTAGACACATTGAACACCAATACGCCGTCGGTGTATGAAAGCACTGCGCCTATTTTGGCAATGTCTGACTTAGAAGGGAATTACAAAACCTTCCGTGATTTCCTTATTACCCATAGTGTTATAAATGAAAACCTTGAATGGCAGTTTGGTGAAGGCCATTTAGTGCTAGTGGGCGACATGGTAGACAGAGGATTTTCTACTACCCAATTGCTTTGGTTCATTTATAAGCTAGAACAAGATGCCCAAAAAGCGGGTGGGGTGGTGCATTATATTATTGGCAATCACGAGCTGAAAAACCTTCAAGGCAATTTTAAATCGGCGGCCAATAAGTATATTCCCATTGCGGGCTTAATTGGCAAAAGCCAAGCCGATTTATTCAGTCACAATTCATATATAGGGCGCTGGCTTGCCAGTAAAAATACCATTGAAAAAATTAATGGCCATTTGTTTGTACATGGCGGTATTCATGAAGATATCGCGAACCTTGATTTAAGTTTGCAACAGATAAACAACAAGTCTAAAGCTTATTATCGACAAATGTATTTCCCAGGCGTGGCTGACAAGGTAACAGAATCGTTAATTTCAACCGAGACTGGACTGGCGTGGTATCGTGGGTATTTCAAAGGTGACGCCAGCAATACATCTATAAAGCAAACATTAGATAAATTTGATGCTCGCTCAATAACGGTAGGTCACACCTTGCAGTTTAAGGTAAATAAGCAATTTGATGGCCGGGTGTTCGCGATAGACGTAAAGCACCCTAATGACTATCGAGGAAGTTTTCCAACAAAACATTCTGAGGCGTTATTTATTGAAAGGGAAAACTTTTATCGGCTTACAGAAACCGGCGAAAGAACAGCTTTATAAGTATGTGGGGATAAATAAGGGGGCAGAATACATTTTAAATTCCAAAGTAGTCTGCCCCTTTTTTATATGCCTATTTAATTGTTACCGTTGCGTCACTTACCCATGTTTCGCTGATGGCCTTATCGTCTTTATTTACTAAATATGCCCTTATCGTCACAGGGTTTTCATTAATTTGTTTGTAATCGAACGTTAGGCGCCATTGGTTTGTGCCTAGTACCGGATAAACACCAATAGGTTCAATTATTTCGCCATTGCTCGCTTCAACAATAGGCTTAACGCCGCTATCTCTGTTTAACCCTTCGAATACTGGGCCTTCAAAGTCGATAACCATTTTGTTCACACCTTCGGGAATAGGCTGACCCGGGATTCCGCCCAAACCCTGTCGGGTATTCGTAACTCGGGCTAATTCATTGGATTTTGGATCGAGCTCGCGCCATTCGATATCATAAGAAAAGGTAAACTCATCGCCTTTTTGAGCGGGTTTCTCGGGCACCCAATAGGCAACTATATTGTCAAATGTTTCGTCTTGCGTTGGGATCTCAATTAACTGAACAGCACCTTTGCCCCATTTTCCACGAGGCTTGACCCAAGCTGATGAACGTTTGTTGTAGAATACCCCATCGTCTTGGTAGTTGTTGAAATCACGATCTCTTTGAATTAATCCAAAGCCTTTGGGGTTTTCATCAATAAAGCTATTGGTCGACACCGACTTAGGATTATTGAGAGGGCGCCAAATATGTTGACCAGCGCCAGTGTGAATAGCAACGCCGTCACTATCGTGAATTTCAGGGCGCCAATCTTTAGCAACAGTTTTGTCTTTTTCTGAATACCAAAACATACTGGTTAACGGCGCTATGCCTAAACGTTCCACATCTTCCCGCATGTACAAATTCGCGGTAACAGATGTAACATGACCTTTGGCGTTTTTATTGTCTTTGGTTAGGCCGAATCGGTAGGCGCCCGTGATAGAAGGCCCTTCAAGCAATGCCCATACAGACAGATCTTCGCTGTTGTTTTCTGCCGGACCAACCCAAAATGCTGAAAATCGAGGAAATTCTTCCGGTTCGCTCATTCCAGTATTTATCGCAATACCTCGCGCTGATAACCCATATTGCCCTTGCGGCCCGTCGGTACGAAAATAAGAAGCACCCAGAAAAGATACCCAGTCTGGCTTCATACCTGGTCGCATAACTCTAAAGCCTGCATACCCGAAGCCTTCGGGGAGAGCGTGAGCAGGGCTATCAGCAGGCATATCAAAAAGCGCGTTACTGAAGGGAACCTCTTGAACAATATTTTTACTGTCTCTGATGAAAATTTTGACTGGCTCGGGAAAATATCGTCCAGGGTAGAATAATTGTACCGGTGCTATTTCACCACTCGGGTATAAGGTTTCGTCTTCTTTAAAGCGTATTTTCCAGTGTTGATCGTAAGTGATTTTATTAATTAATTCGGGCGCCGGAACGTCGGGAGGAGTATAGGGTTTACCAGCTGATGTTTTAGCAAGGGTTTTTAAGTCTTCGAAGGTAAATTTTGTCTTGTCTGATGCTTGTGCCGCATGTAACGACATGGAGGCAGAAAAGATAATTGCGATGAATAACATCAACTTCATAAAAATTTTCCAATCTATTGAGTCTAGTAAAATGAATTTGCTGTACGAATTCCAGTGGTAAATTATTCAGCCAGTCCGAAACAGACAACGATAATAAGAAGGAGTTCTTATAATCACCTTTTGCCCTGTCCAGTAAATGCTTGATTGAGTTGAGTGAAACCCGTTCAACACGCACATGTTCCACGAGTCTCAGGTTTTTAGGCGCTAGTGCAAAAGCAATGGTTTCTATTTTATTGATGACTAAGCTGACTGAATAACTACTTCAGCTTCATAATTTAGGATCTTAAATTAAGGGGGCAGCACACATTTTCATTCAAAAATATATTCTTACCTGTTCTATTCCCCATCGTTTACTAACGTAAAGTATTTATAAAGACGATTGTACCTTTGACCTCAGCCCTCATAATCCGTGGTCATGCGTAGCAGGCTAACTGAAAAATTTACGCACATTATCGAACCAGATTTCAAAATTTTTTATTAATACGCACTAACCCGATAAACGGTTAACAAAGGCAGTCGAATGCAATTACAAAAATCTCCTTCTTTTTACTTTTCTATACTGCTCGTTTTGATCACTCTTACCTTATCAGGTTGTAACTCTGACTCGTCTGACAGCACTTCGAGCGAAGAAACGTTAGAAGAAACTTCAACTGACGATACCAGTGATGATACGTCTGACGGTACGACCGACGAGGATGGCTCAGATACTGAAGTAACAGAATACGCGACCTCGAATGCAATTGGCTTGCTGTTGAATTCTGCAGACGCCCAGAATGGCTATACATTGTTTGGCGGGCAGCGCTTCAGTACCACTTACCTAATTGATAACTGTGGTGAAATGGTGCAAAGCTGGTCTTCTGACTACAGCACCATGTCTTCGTACTTACTCGAAAATGGCAACTTACTTCATACAGGGCGTTTGCAAAGCGCTGTGAATTCAGAGTTTTTGAGGGGAGGGGGCGACTCTGGTCGTGTAGAAATTATTAACGAACAAGACGAGCTTCAATGGTATTACGAATTTAACAGTGACACGCAGTTTATGCATCACGATGTCGAATACATTGAAAGTACCGGCACGGTATTGGTTATGGTGTGGAATAAGCATAGCGCTGCAGAAGCTGAAGCAGTTGGCTATTCAAGGAATCATGCGCTGTGGAGTGAGCAGATTATTGAGCTAGATCCAACAGTAGAAGATACCGAAGACGCTATTGTTTGGCAGTGGGATTCATGGGATCACATTGTACAAGATGAAGATTTAACGATTGAGAGTTACGGTGTTATTTCAGAGAACCCACAGTTAATTGACATTAATTTTACCGGCATAGACGTTGAATATGAAGCCGACCCTATTCATATGAACGCTGTTACCTATAACGAGAAGTTCGATCAGATCATGATCAATAGCCGTAACTACAGCGAGTTTTGGATTATTGACCATTCGACCACTACCGCTGAAGCGGCTTCCCATTCAGGTGGAGCTAGAGGCAAAGGTGGAGATATTTTATATCGTTGGGGAAACCCTCAAACTTACGACATGGGCGACGCCGACGACCAAAAGCTGTTTTTACAACATGATGCTTATTGGATAGATGATGACTATACCGAAGGTGGTCAAGTCATGAGCCTCAATAACCAACCAAACTATTACGGTAATAGCAATTATTCCACAATAATTAACGTGGTGGATACGCAAGTGAGTGATGCCGGCGATTACACCTTAAATGACGATGGAACTTACGGACCTACAGATTTTACTTGGACATATGAAGCTGATAATCCTACCGACTTCTACGCTACCAATATTTCCGGTGCGCAGCGATTAGATAATGGCAACACAATAATAGATGAAGGTACCACAGGCACATTTTTCGAAGTGACTTATGATGGCGAGGTTGTCTGGAAATATGTTACTCCCGTGGATGAGACCGGTGTACTTACGCAAGGCGATACACCAGGAAGTAACTTTGTTTTTCGCATAAATAAGTATCCTACGGACTACATCGGGCTTTCTTACTACAGCTTAAGCCCCAGTGGCGCGATTGAAAATGGCTCTGACTATTCGTGCGAACTGTTTGAATAAAGCGCTGTATTTACACAGATTGGGTCAAAGTACATTGGTAGTTTTTAAAGTACTTTGACCCTTATAGTAGCCCCTTATATTAGCCCCTTTTTTTTAACCTACTCAATCTATACACAGAAGACCTTATTGTAAGGCACGATTACCGTCACCCCTATCATCAAATACCTCATCGAATAGTCTATCCACACGTGATAGATGAAGGCTAGTACGCCGAACAAAGTTTCAAAATTCGATATTTACATAAATCAATGAAGTCAAAAAGACAGCCGCTGCAGAAAGCTAGTAAATAGCTTTAATTCTTCCTATACTCATTTTTTGGGCTTTTTCCGCAGTAGTTTTCAGGGAGCATTACCGCCTAAAAGCGGTAATTTATAATACGGGCCGTCAGATCAAAAGCCTGACGATGCTCTAAAAATCAATCTAATCTCGAAAACGGAGTTTCACCCATGAACAACCCTCGCCATCTGTTTATTGGTACTGCCATAGCAATATCACTCTTACTGGGCGCCTGCGCCCAAAAACAGGAAAATCCGGCTCCACACACCGCTGAACTAAAGGTTACTGACTTAGAAAAGCTAGCGGCCACTGACGCTCTGCGCACCCTAGCCGACGACGTATGGGCCGATTATCTAGAGCAATATACTTACTACCGGTTGCAGGAAGGGTTGCCTATAAGTAGGTTCGAGGACCTGACCTTGCAGGAATACCGCAAGGAATTGCTACAGAGTCAAAAGTACCGTGCAAGATTGGAAGAAATCGACAAACGGGCTTTGTCGGGTGATGATTTGATCACTTACGAAATACTGGCCTTCCAAAATCAAGAAGATGGCGCTAATGACGACGATTACTGGTTGACGTTTGATATAACAGCCTACCAAGCTCCCTATTTGTTTCGAACCGGCCAGCAAGCCTTAGCAGTGCAACCCCTCAACAGCGAATCTGAAGCACAGCATTATCTGAAACTGGTAGGTGAACTCGCCGATATGATTGACCAGCTTGTTGCCAAGGTTGAAGGGCAGGTTGAACGTGGTATTTATTTACCAAAGCCAGCTCTACCTTCCACCCTGCAGATGTGGGAAGGTATGCAGCGTGAGTTACCTGAGACCATCAGAGTTGATGAAGCGCGACTGGGTGGGCTTTCCATGGATGAGAAAGCCCGGTTCAATAAGGCGCTGAAATTGTTAATTGAAACTCGCATCGTGGGCGGTTTCGACAAGCTATTGGCTGCTTTGGGAGAAGAATACGAAGCCAATGCACCTGAAAGTGTAGGCCTCTCTCAATATCCGAATGGTATTGATGTGTACAAAAGGCTGGTGAGACAGATGACAACACTTAATCTTTCTCCAGAAGAAATACATCAACGAGGAAAAGCAGCGGTAGAGGACATCTCGAAACGCATGGAAGCCATTCGAGTGCAGCTTGGATTTGAAGGGACTGCCCAGGAATTCTTGCAGCAACTGAAAACTGACCCCAGATTTATCGCAGCTGATGCCGAAGAAGTTGAACAAAGATACTTAGAGTACATACGCCGGATTGAGCCGATGTTGGGAGAATATTTTAAAACATTACCAAAAGCGCCTTATGGCGTTAAACGACTTCCGCTGGCAGTCGAAGCTGGAATGACCTACGGTTATTACGGTGAACCTAGCGCAGCAGACCCTGTTGGCTACTATTATTACAATGCTTCGAACTTGTCAGAGCGGAGCATGGTATGGGCGGGGGGGCTTATATATCACGAGCTGTTACCCGGTCACCATTTCCATATTGCTACACAGGCAGAAAATAAATCACTGCAGAAATTTCGCCAGAACTCAATAGATAATGCCTATACCGAAGGTTGGGCAGAATACGCAGCCAGTCTGGCAGAAGAAATGGGCCTTTATGCGACACCTGAAGAATTATACGGTCGCTACATCGGGCAAATATTTCTGGCAGCCCGCCTCGTTGTCGACACTGGCATGAATGCGCTTGGCTGGTCATTGGAAGAGGCTCGTGAATACATGGCTCAATACGCTATTCAGTCAAAAACTGAAATTGCTTCTGAGACATTGCGCTATTCAACCGGTATGCCCGCCCAAGCTCTTGGCTATCGTATCGGTTACGAAAAAATTTGGGAGCTTCGTAGACATGCCGAAGCAAGTCTAGGCGACAAGTTTGATATTCGGGAGTTCCACCACATTGTTTTATCGGACGGCTCAAAACCGCTAGCGGTACTAGAAGCCAAAGTAGAGCGCTATATCGCGGCTGCACGATAAATAACGGAGTCTAAATAATTGGGGGGTCGAGTACATTATAAGTTTTTAAAGTACTCGGCCCCTCTTTACGAACCTTTTCTTCGGACTTTACTTTGCTGTTTGCGTCGCTATACCCACTTCACTATTTTCATCGATTTTTCAAAAGATTTAGTCAGCTTCGTACTGCATTGGATTAACTATGATTTGTTGATTGCAAAGGCGTAAAAGGGGGATATCAATTGAACTGTCTGAGTAACCTATAATTGTTTCGTATTCTTCAAGGTTATAGCGCATTTTGATGCGTTCAACTTTATTAGTTTCATAACAATGAAACTTGCTGACCATACCTCCAGCGAGCCGAGTTTCTTCAGAGCAAGCGACCTCCAGCTTTGGGATACAGAGCTTTGCAATAATACGCTTAACCATCCACTCTGATGCACCACTGACAATTACTACTGTGTCATTATGTTGGGTATGTGAAATTAACTTGTCAATCGCGTTTTTATATATGACGGTAGCGTTATTTTCCAAATAACTGTTAATAAAGCGCTTGCGTAATTTAGCTACCTTTTTAGGAGACATGCCACACGTAACTAGCCACAGAAGCACAGAGAAACCAATAAACTTTGTTTTATTCAGTATCAAAAAGGGCAGGGTGTAAGGTAGCGCGAAGAAGCATAATACAAACCGAATAGGATTGCGTTGCACCATGAACTTCATATACTCGGCGCCGGTATCTTTGTTTATTATTGTTTTGTCAAAATCAAACAATATTAAATTCACGGTGCTAAGTATTCCCTTAATTTGACTACATGAGTCTTGGTAGCTATTCCACAAATAACGATATTCCACAGTTTGGACAAGTATAATTTGTGAATGTGAACATGCTCCATAACATTAAACTCAAAACTAATGCGATTATTCCGATACTAAGTCTTATTTCTTTAAGACTAGAAAAGGTAAATAATAAAAGAACAAATACACAGCCTCAGGCAACAAATACTAAGATCCATTTTTTCTTCGTTTTTGAAACTCAATTGCAATTTCAATGGGAGTCAAAACTATATACCTATGACGCTCAAGCTAAACGGAAAATACGACGCGTTTTGGCCGAAGGCCAGCGAGTAATTGCCCTTACTAGCGAAGAGAAGTTTGATGCATCTGCTAGCGGACATTTCTAACATCACCTCTATCTAATTCTTTTTTTTCAACGCGTACCAGTTTTCTTTAAAATATACCAATGAACCCATGGCTACTGCGAAAGGGATGAGCACTGGATTGTTTGATATGTAGCTAAAAGCTAATATAGGGAATGCCGAAGCGATAGCAAAGCCCAAACGTTGGTTCCTTGTATAGCGCACTTTTTTAAACTTATTTGCTTTCAATAGCACCTGCTGAACAAACAGAGCTGAAACGATAACTAGTATTATAATTACTTGAAAAATGCTAATTTCTTCCATGATATCTCCTGTTGATTTGCTTGTTATATGGCAGCTTATTTAAACCACTTTCCTATGTCTTCTTCACTAGCTGATGGATGTGAAAATATACCTTCATCTAGCGCTGCAACAAAAGAGTCAGCATCTTTTGGGGTTAAACCAGTATCTGCATAATTTAACACTTTAATATTGTCGACCAATGCGAAAGGCTGTGTATTATACATTTGGTATAGTTCCATAGGTTCTGACATTCCCTTAGCCCAAGCTTTGATAAAATAAACATCTTGCTTACTGCCGTTTTCTAGGGTTATTAATCCATCTTGAACATATGCCCAGCTATCAGACTTTTGTGACAAAGAATGTAAAAATTCTTGTCCAAGAATAACCGCATTTTGTTGTGTGACAGCTTCAAAGGTTTTAATTTCTCGGTTTTCACCTAGATAGTAAATAACTAAAGGAACTAATAGCTCACCTTCTTGTAAATCACTGCCAATCAAAACACTATGTGCTAATACTAAACCTATAATTTTCCCTACTGCTTCAGATATCAACATGTACCCCTTGCCACATAACAGTTTACTAGACTCCAAACCAGTCTGTTTTAACACACTATTATGGTTTTTTTGATTTTATCTATATTTCCAGATTACCTGCTAACCCCTCAAAACAATAAAGTCGAATGGCGTTTTTTGCTCACGAATTAAAGGTACAAAAACGGTATGTTCGGGGCTGAAGGAGTATTTGACTCATTTACTTTGTATTATGGTGTAGTAAGTTTAATTTAGCTAGAAGACCATAAAAGTACTACAAATTAAGCTCTATAAATAAAAGCGCTTAGGTAAGACAAATGACAAGTGGCATCTATGGCGAAAGGTACGCTAAAACATATTTGTCTAACGCAGAGTGCATAGAACGGTTATATATTCTTCGCGTATGATTGAAGCGTTCCAAAAGGGATAGGGAATCGCTATTAGCAAATAAATAAAGCAGCAAAAAATATAGCTACAATTAACTTACCTGCATCAAATTCACCCAACGCTGTCACCTGCATTATTAACAAGTGCAGCGTTAGGTAAGCCTAAGCAATAAACTTCAGCTAGCTATAAAAACAAAGATAAGCAGTAGGTGTTTCAATTTTTACATCGAAAGAAAGGTTTGCATCAATAGTAAACTCTGTTCCCGTTTTGAACGACTGCCAGTCGCTTGAACCTGGAAGTTTAACGGTCATTTCACCTTCCATTACTTTCATTACTTCGTGCTGACTGGTGTTGAAGGTGTACTCACCTGGCGCCATTACGCCTGAAGTACAGGGGCCATTTGCTGACTCAAATGCAATTGAACGAACCTTGTCATCAAAATAACTGTTTACTGTAAAAGACATATGCGCTTTCCTTTTATTGAAAATAGAAGAGCGAGCATTGTGCAATAATTAAAGCTGAATGGCTAACCTGTGATTTTCTAAGATATTCTCATTCGCAAAATAAGCCGGCATTAAAAAGGCATCCAGTTATATAAAGTGCAAAATTAGTCATTAAAACCACATGAAATATGTGTAATTGGCTAGAGACTCTCAAGCGCTGTGGTTATACTAGCTCACAATCGCATTTCCAGAGGTTTTACAGCAATTGAGCACAATGAGTTTGCCACGTGTGGTGCCCCAGCAGAGTCTTTTAACACATTATCAGACATATCTAGAACAGCTTGCTAGTACCGCTTTTACCGGCGATGTTGAGTACAGCTATGCCAGCCGTCTTGCTGTGGCCACCGATAATTCGGTATATCAAAAACTCCCTCAAGCTGTGGTATTTCCTAAAAGCGTTGCCGATTTGCAAGTATTAGGCAAGCTGGTTAACGACCACCCGCTAGTGAAATTCTCGGCGCGTGGCGGCGGCACAGGCACTAATGGCCAAAGTTTAACCGACGGCATTGTGGTTGACATGTCGCGTTACATGAATCAAATTTTGGAAATCAATGTTGAAGAGCAATGGGTTAAAGTACAGTCAGGCGTAGTAAAAGATGCACTGAATGACGCCCTTCGCCCCCATGGATTTTTCTTTTCCCCTGATCTTTCTACTAGTAACCGCGCTACGGTAGGTGGGATGATTAGTACCGATGCGTCGGGGCAGGGCTCGTTGGTTTACGGTAAAACCAGCGACCATGTATTGGGCTTAACTTCGGTGCTGGCTAACGGTGAAGTATTAAACACCACACCAATTAGTGTGCAAGAAGCGAAAGAAATAGCTGACACAAACGCAGATAACAGCGCCTATGTGGGTATTTTACGCCAAGTACTTGCTACTTGCGTAGATAAACGCGATGCCATTATTGAAAAATTCCCCCGTTTAAACCGCTTTTTAACCGGTTACGATTTAGAGCACGCCTATAATGAAACCGAGCAGCTTATAGATGTGAGCCGCTTGATTACCGGCGCTGAAGGCTCGTTAGCTATGGTGGCCGAAGCTAAGCTTTCTCTTACGCCCATCGCGAAACATAAAGCCTTAGTTAATATTAAGTACGATACCTTTGAATCGGCGCTTCGCCATGCTCCCGAAATGGTAAAAGCAAATGCCACGTCTGTTGAAACGGTAGACTCAAAAGTATTAAACCTAGCTAAAACCGATATTATCTGGCACTCCATTGCCAATTTAATTACCGACGTTCCACACAAGGAAATGTTGGGCTTAAATATGGTCGAGTACAACAGCAACGATGAAGAAGAAATTCGCACCCGCATTGCCGAGCTAGAAGCCAGGCTTACCGCCGCTGCCGAAACCGGCGAGGGTGGGGTAATTGGTTATCAGGTTACGTTTGATAAAGCGGATATTGGTAAAATATACGCCATGCGTAAAAAGTCAGTTGGCCTGTTGGGTAAAACCAAAGGTGTGCAAAAGCCTATCGCTTTTGCAGAAGATACTGCAGTGCCGCCTGAAAATTTGGCCGATTTCATCATGGAATTTAGGGCTCTGCTAGACAGCCATGGTTTAAAATACGGTATGTTCGGGCACGTTGATGCAGGTGTGTTACACGTACGGCCAGCTCTTGATTTATGCGATGTTGAACAAGAAAAGTTGATGCATCAAATATCAGATGAAGTAGTCGCGTTAGTGGCTAAATATGGCGGCTTAATGTGGGGCGAGCACGGTAAAGGTTATCGCAGCGAGTATGGTCCCGCCTTTTTCGGTGACATGTTATTTACCGAATTGCGTAAAATAAAAAGCGCATTTGACCCGCTTAATAAAATGAACCCAGGCAAGGTGTGTACGCCTTTAGATAGTACTGAGAGCTTGGTAAAGGTTAGCGATACGAAACGCGCAACATTCGATAGAACTATTCCTACTACGTTTAAAGAAGCTTTTGCGCCTGCCATGGAATGTAATGGTAATGGCTTGTGCTTTAACTACGACACTACGTCACCTATGTGCCCATCGAGTAAAGTGACTCGTGATAGACGCCATAGCCCGAAAGGCCGTGCGGGCCTTATTCGTGAATGGATACGTTTGCTCGCGAAAGATGGAGTAGACACTAAAACACTAAGTGCTGAACAATTCGATACGTCTTGGTGGCAGCGCTTTAGTAATAGCCGAAACAAACAAGACGATTTTTCTCACGAAGTGCTAGACGCCATGAATGGTTGCCTAGCCTGTAAGTCGTGTTCAAGCCAATGCCCGGTGAAAGTAGATGTACCTGATTTTAGGTCGAAGTTTTTATCTATTTATTACCAGCGCTACATGCGCCCAATGAAAGACCATCTTGTGGGAAACATTGAACGCATGGCGCCAATTATGGCTAAGTTCTCGCCCGTGGTTAATTTGTTTTTGAAACGAAAGTGGATGCAAAACGGTATTGAGAAAACCATTGGCTATGTAGACACGCCTATTCTATCTGAGCCTACGTTGGCGAATAGAGTAAAAGGGAAAGTGGCTACTTATAACCACGACGCGTTATCTAAGCTAAGTGCCCAAGAAAAGCAAAAGACGGTGTTGATAGTGCAAGACCCTTTCACCAGCTATTACGATGCGAGTGTGGTTGAAGATTTTGTTACCTTAGTGAATGCCCTTGGTTTTACACCGGTAATGTTACCGTTTAAACCGAATGGCAAACCAGAACATGTAAAAGGCTTTTTAGCTAAATTTGCGAAGACCGCAAAAAATACCGCAGGCTTTTTAAATGAAGTGGCGCAGCTAAACATTCCTATGGCAGGTGTAGATGCGTCTTTGGTGTTAGTTTATCGTGACGAGTACACCAAAACCTTGGGTAAAGCCCGTGGTGATTTTCATGTGTTGGCAGTGCATGAATGGCTTGAAACGGTACCCAGTGATGTATGGCAATCGACAAGCAAAAAGGTAGGTGTGTCAGAGCCTTCAGCGAAGACTTCGGATCAGAATTCAGCGCAGCCTTCAGCTCAGCCATTAGCACTGCTAAGTCACTGTACAGAAAAAACGGCGTTGCCCGCATCTGAAAAGCAATGGCAGGGTTTGTTTGCTAAAGTGAATCAGCCAGTTGATATTGTGGCGGTAGGCTGTTGCGGCATGGCGGGAACTTACGGCCATGAAGCCGATCAAAAAGAAAAGTCGTTAGCCATTTATGGGTTAAGTTGGGAGCAAGCGGTCAAACGTTATCCAGCAGATGCTATTCTTGCCACTGGCTATTCATGCCGAAGTCAGGTAGCGCGTATAGAGCAGTTTAAGCCGAAGCATCCTTTACAAGGTCTGTTGGCCTGTGTTTCATCATCGCAGTAGCCTAAACTCAACATCAACCGACTACGTAAAAACTAAAAATAAAACGAAATAGATCAGAGAATAATATGACAGACAATACACCACAAAATGAAATGACCGATCAGCAACGCAGTGAATGGGTGCGTGAGCAATTTCAAAAAGCAAACAAACATCTCGCCGAAAATGGTGTGCTATACGAATCAGTGGTGACAAACGAAAGCCGTTATTTAGTACCCTATTTAGCAGTATGGAAAATCAAAGATACTAATAATGCATTTTATTGGGTGATGAGTGGCGATTTGCCTACCGACTTTATTCCTGAGGCTACGGCGGCTAATGCTCGCGAAGCGATTAAACACTTTGCAATGTCGTGGCAGTTGAAGGCGGCAAATTTACGCGAGTCAGACAGTGCTGATGCATCGTCGTTGGAGTATGCGGAATTATTAGAAAGTAGAGCAGAAGGCCTGCACGCCATACAAAACCAAGATGAACTATGGCAAGGCGTTTAAGCTAACCTTTATTGATGCAATGGCTAATGTGATAGTTAATGCATTTGTGAAACATCGGGGAATGGAAAACGCTCTACAGGGCATTGCATGCGCTGACGTGCTACGCCACCGTCCATAAACACTTGCCCTTCGGGCTTAAAGCCTAAGCCTTGATGGTACGACACACTATCAAGGCTGCAGCTTACTTTTAAAATAGTGACGTTATGGCGATTGGCGACTTCTATTAAAGCCGCAAACAGCGCACGATAAACAGACATGTTTCGGTAACCGCGCTTCACTGCGATCCTGCCAATTTCTCCACACTGAGTTAACCGCCCCGTTGCAATGGGTTGGTTAGCTTCTTCACCATCTTCCAAAAGCAGTACATGAAAAGCGCTGGCATCGCGCTCATCAAATTCACTGTCTTGGGGTACTCGCCATTCCAAAACGAATACATCTTCCCTGATTGCTTTAAGTCGATGCTTATCCCTTGCCCAATCGACGTTCTCTATCGTATAAGCCATGTGGTTGCGTTACGCTTCTATCCATTCCCAGTAACCCTTATTTACAAGTGTAGTTAATGTTGCTAAAAACGCAAAAGAGGGTAGATCAGGCAGGATTTCGGCAAAAAGTACGTCGTTGTTCAATAAAAGCTGAACCCATTGCTCATCTTCTTTGTTATAACTGAAACGTTCGCCGTTAACATAAAAGAAGCGACCTTGGTGAGAAGGTGTCGTGTTTTCAGTATCTGTTGCAATGAGCGCACGTACTCCAGGGGCGGCTGCAAACTCCACACCTTCTTCAAACCCTGCGGTAATTTGGCTATCAGTATATAAATACTCAGGTGGATACTCTGGAAGGCCTTGTTCACTTAGTGATTCAAGCAATGCATGGGTGAAGTCATCGGAATTAATCGCTGTGATGAGCTGTTGCTTTAACGCGGCAATATCACTAGATTCAACTACTGCCGAAGGCATTGACAACTTTCTACCTGAATCGGTAAATCGCACATTAATGTCGCTGGTTTCTAACATTAACGAAAGGCTATCGGCGAGCTGACTGGTTTCAGGGGCACGAAAGCCTACAGAGTAGGTTAAGCAGTCTTCCAACGCTTTGCCATCATGAGGCCAACCCGGCGGAATATACAGTACGTCACCTGGGTTTAGTACTTCATCAATAATAGGGTCGAAGCCTTCAATTTGACGAAGTTTAGGGTGTGGGAATACTTCTTTGTATTCTCCAGGCTTACCTACGCGCCAACGACGCTGACCCTTTCCCTGCACTAAAAATACATCGTATTGGTCGATATGCGCGCCAACACCTGCATTTTTAGTGGCAAAACTTACCATTAGGTCGTCTAAACGCCAATTTGGAAGAAAGCGGAAGGGTTCAAGAATGTCAGCTACGTCATGTACGTACCTGTCTACACTTTGTACAAGTAGTGTCCATGCACCTTCGCAAACGGCTTCAAAATCATGAATTGGCCCTTGATGAACTTTCCATTCGCCTGCGCCATCCGCTGGGTTGCCACTGGTATTTTCAAAGCTTAGTAGTCGGCTATCTATTTCTTCTTCTTGGGCTAAGCCGGCCAAATCGTGCTCATCGATAGGATCTTCAAAATCTTGAAAAAAGCCACGTAATACAACAGGCTTTTGTTGCCAATAATGAGATAGAAAATGTTCTATATCGAATTCTTTCATTAAGTAATCTCCACGCATCTATGGGGGTATTATCGTTTATTCTATAAAGGGTTACTAGCTTAGTGTGTATTAGTAAGCCGGTGTTCGAAGGCGGCCAATTCACCAATTTTGCTATCAATTAAAATGGGGCAGAATTTAGCTTGGGTTTCAGCGGTTAAATGAGAAAATGTACTATCGCAAACGGTAACAGCATTCCCTTTGCAATGTTGTTCTAGCATAGACGCCAAATTAACCGTGTTGCCCCACACATCGAAAATGCCGTGCTGTCTTCTAGGCATGCCAGCAGTAACAGGGCCTGCTGCAACGCCGATACGAATTTGGCAAGGCCAACCTTCTTTTAACGCAAAGATTTTAAAGGTGGCGGTAACAGCAAGCGCAAACAACACGCCGTTATTTATATGATGTGCACTTTTTTGTTCGCCTTTTTGTTTGCCATTTGAAGCACTTAAAGGAGGAAACATACACAGTTCGCTAACCGCCATGTATTCATCGCCATTCGTTTTTACTGGGTACATTTTATGGGCAGCGGCTAACACATCAATTTGGCTGTAAAAGGCATCCAATGCCTCTATCACTTTTTGTTCTCCAAACAAGGGGGCCAGTGTTTGATAACCTTTTATATCTGCAAATAACACACAGGCCGAGGAGAAGCTTTGCCGCATTAGCCCGGTCGAAAAGCCTGTTGATGCACTACTTGAAAACCTACTTAAAGGAGTATTCGGAACATGGCTCAAAGGGGGAGTAAAAGCGCTTGTAAGCTTGGCGGCAGGGGTTGCTTTTATCAACAATTGCCGTGTATGACGGTAGTTCACAGCAAGGTGATGAAGGTGGCGCCGGCTATGAGCATGCAAGGTCAGTATAAGTCCCACGCTGGCTAGAGTTAGGGTAATACTATTGCTACGACGAATAGCGCCTTGCCAACCGTGAAGTGAGTAGCTAAATAGGCCATCAATAGCACAGAATGTTAGGGCGAAAAGCAACCCCCAGTAAAGTCGTGGACGTTGCTCATGCTGGCTAAATACCCCCACACAGCATAAGCAGCCAATCAATAAAAAGTGCTGAATGTACATGTCGCCACGCCATAGGAATGTCGCTAGCACAATATAGCTGTAATAGCTGGTTAACAGCAGTGTACGGGCCCGCGTTGGCAGGCCTTTGTTGCACAAATATAGCGTGGTAAATGCACAAAGAATATGAAAGGTCAGATTCCACCACAGTGCAATATGGTGTGCGCTGTAGTGAGCATACGCCATCAATAGCGGTGTTTGTAACAACAAGCACAGGGCAAAAAAGCGTGCAGTTGCGTGAATTATTGCCGCTTTTGAATGAAATGTTTTGTGTGTAAGCATGCCTAAATCCCAACCATAAAAAAACGCGGACTGGCCGCGTTTTTAAGTGTATGGAAAAGGCGATGCCTTTATAACTGATCTACTAGCCTGATTGCATCACCAATGTAGCTTGCAGGTGTTAATGCTTTAAGGTCAGCTTTTGCTGCTTCTGGCATGTCTAAGTTATCAATAAACTCAGCCACGATTTCAGCGTTAACCTTTTTACCACGGGTCAACTCTTTCAATTTCTCGTAAGGCTTTTCAATACCGTAACGACGCATTACCGTTTGAATTGGCTCAGCTAGTAATTCCCAGTTGTTATCAAGTTCATTCAACAAGCTTTGCTCGTTAACTTCTAACTTGCTAATACCTTTAAGGGTAGCTTGATAAGCGATTACCGCATAACCTACACCCACACCCAAGTTACGAAGTACGGTGGAGTCGGTTAAATCACGCTGCCAGCGAGAAATAGGAAGCTTCGCGGCCAAGTGATTAAAGATAGCGTTAGCTAGGCCTAAGTTACCTTCCGAGTTTTCAAAATCGATAGGGTTAACTTTATGCGGCATGGTTGAAGAGCCAATTTCACCGGCAATGGTTTTTTGCTTAAAGTGACCTAGAGCAATATAACCCCACACATCACGATCGAAATCGATAAGAATGGTATTAAAGCGGGCTACTGCATCAAACAACTCGGCAATATAATCATGCGGTTCAATTTGCGTGGTATATGGGTTCCACGATAAGCCTAGCGATGTGACAAACTTTTCAGACTCGCTGTGCCAGTCTACATCAGCGTAAGCAGATAAATGGGCATTGTAGTTACCTACGGCGCCATTAATTTTGCCTAAAATTTCAACCTTAGCAATTTGTGCGCGTTGACGCTTCAAACGCATTGCCACGTTAGCCATTTCCTTACCCATGGTAGAAGGAGAGGCGGGTTGGCCGTGAGTACGTGCCATCATTGGAATATGTTGGTATTCCTTGGCAAGTGCTATTAAGGCATCGATAAGTTTGTCACAGTAAGGTAGCAACACGGTATCACGGGCTTCGGTAAGCATTAGGCCGTGAGAAAGGTTGTTAATATCTTCAGAGGTACATGCAAAGTGAATAAACTCGTTCACAGCAGATAATTCGCTGTTGCTAGCCACTTGCTCTTTTAGAAAGTATTCAACCGCTTTAACATCGTGGTTGGTGGTGCGCTCAATATCTTTAATGCGCATAGCATCATCAACACTAAAGTTAGCCACAATAGCATCTAATAATGCGTTTGAGGTATCAGAAAACGCAGGAACTTCTTCAATTTTAGTGTTCGCCGATAGCATTTGCAGCCAACGTACTTCCACTTCAACACGGTATTTCAGTAAGCCGTATTCGGAAAAAATACTACGTAATTCTACGCTTTTTCCAGCATATCGACCATCGACAGGGGAAATTGCAGTTAACTGACTCAGTTCCACCTTCAGCTCCTTAACTAGTTTATCAGCCTGAGCGCCTTTACAGCGCTATTTAAAATTTGTTTTCTGCGAAACAAAATGTTCCGACGTTTACCACCCATTTGACGCCACATTACCGCGGCGCGCACGCCTGCAAGTAATATAGCGCGAACTTTGTGCTGCGTAGCCGGTTGGCCAAGATGATCCGGATTACCCGCAATTTGAATACGCGGTGCTAATGGACTAATAATATCGCTATATATACTGGCCAACGACGACACAATTTGCGGGTTTTGAAAGTCTACATGCGCCAATTGACGCTGCACGTGAGAAATACGCTCTGCCAGTTCTTTCATGGCGGCAGGTTTACGTGCAAGTTTTCTTTCAAGACCAAGAATGCTGGCAATATAACGGGTCAGCTCGGTGTCTTTGCTCTGTTGTTTATCTGATAACTGTGCGAATAGGGTTTTATATCCTACTTCAAGGTTACTTAACTTGCCGAACACTTGCTGTGGATTTTCAGGATCGGTAACCAATATACTGGAAAGACTCGCTTCCACCGCTTCGTCGTTTGCGGTGCCTTTTCTTGCAAGGCTTTGCACAAGCGCCGCCGATTGGCAAACGCCAGCCAAAGCTAAATTATTTTCTACGTCGGTATCTAACATTAACGGATATAGCTCTCAATAATTCCGCCGCCTAAACACACTTCATCTAGGTAGAAAACGGCAGATTGACCAGGTGTAACCGCTTTTTGCGGCTCATCAAAAATAACTTCAATCATATCATCATTGATTGGCGCGATTGCGCAGGGGATATCAGTTTGACGATAACGAGTTTTTACCACTGCTCGCATAGGTTCTGTAATAGTAGTACGGTCTACCCAATGCAGTTGTTTTGCCACCAAGCCTTTAGAGTATAGGCGAGGGTGGTCGGCACCTTGGCCTACAATTAATACGTTGCGTGCTACGTCTTTATCTACCACATACCAAGGCTCTTCACCGTATTTAGCATGGCCACCAATGTGCAGCCCTTTGCGTTGTCCTAGGGTGTGATACATCAAGCCTTCATGTTTACCAATTTCTTCCCCTTCCGCGGTTTCAATAATGCCGGGTTGGGCAGGTAAGTAGCGGCCTAAAAAGTCTTTGAATTTACGCTCACCAATAAAACATATGCCGGTAGAATCTTTTTTATCGTGGGTGATTAGCCCTTGTTCTTCTGCAATTTTACGTACCAGTGGCTTTTCAATATCGCCCACAGGGAACAAGGTTTTCGCTACGTGTTCTTCACCTAGGGTATAGAGGAAGTAGCTTTGATCTTTGTTTTCATCCAACCCGCGCAATAGCTGCCACTTGCCATCTTGATGGCGGCGACGCACGTAATGACCGGTAGCAATATAATCTGCACCTAAGTCTTCGGCAGCAAATTCAAGGAACGCTTTAAACTTAATTTCCTTGTTGCACATGATATCGGGGTTAGGCGTTCTGCCTGCTTTATATTCTTCTAGGAAATACTCAAATACGTTGTCCCAGTATTCAGCGGCAAAATTGATGGTGTGAAGTTCAATACCTAGTTTGTCAGCGACGGCTTGTGCATCTTTTAAATCTTCGGCGGCTAAGCAATATTCATCATTATCATCTTCTTCCCAGTTCTTCATGAACAGGCCTTCCACCTGATAGCCTTGCTGTAACAACAAGTAGGCAGAAACGGAAGAGTCGACGCCGCCGGACATTCCGACGATTACTTTTTTGCTCGCGTTTGATTCAATATCAGTCACAACGTAGATAACACTCATTTAGGTTGATTTCAGGGTGGCGGATTTTACCAGATAAAGCCCACCAATTCACATAATAAAGCGATTGTGTTCAATCGTTTTGCTTTACCGACAGATTTTAGTGTCGGGAAGCGTAAATTGGTCGTTTAAAAGCGTATTTCAAGCGCCGAGTTTAAAAATTCAATAAACCAAAAAGCTATAACTAATAATGAACGTAATCATAGTGAGGTCTCATCGTTATATTGGTCTATTAAATAGCGAAACACACAATTGGGCGTTTGAATAAGCGTTTGAAGAAATCGGCATTGTTTTAGCGTCAATGTTAGAAACACACGTATTTGCCATTATCGATGCCATCAATGGTCCAATTGCCCACGCGATGGCGCACTAAACGCAATGTAGGAAAACCAATGTGGGCGGTCATACGCCTAACTTGGCGGTTCCTGCCTTCACTGATTGTGATAGATAACCAGCTAGTCGGGATAGCTTGACGAAAACGAACTGGCGGGTTTCTGTCCCATAATTCAGGAGGATCTATAGCTACAACTTTGGCTGGTTTGGTCATGCCGTCTTTAAGCTCTACCCCGTTACGCAAGGCGTCTAGCGCAGCCTCGTTAGGAATGCCTTCCACTTGCACCCAATAGGTTTTGCTGGTTTTGGCCTCGGGGTGTGCCAATTTATGTTGTAGCTTTCCGTCGTTAGTCAGCACCAATAACCCTTCGGAATCTCTGTCTAGTCGACCGGCAGCATATACCCCTGGTACATCAATATAATCCTTAAGGGTTTCTCGGCCGTCTGCATCAGTAAATTGAGACAGTACTTGAAAAGGTTTGTTGAAAAGTACGATTTTGCTTTCGTTTGCCATGGTGTGAATAATTACTCTTATTCTTAGGATGCCTTCTATCGCTAAAGCCTACCACAATGCGCGAAAAACTGCCCGAGTAAGACAAAGCTAAAACAATAAAGGGCATAAAAATGTGCGGGAAATTCGGCGAAATTCAGGCAAGTCGTCGGTTAAGACAATGGTATGACTTGTAACTAAAAGTTTCGACCTTATACTAATGTTCGCAGTTATAAAAATAACAGACTGCCCATTCGTGTTGAGTGCATGAAGGTTGCGTTAATCTCAGCACGAGGACGAAAACAACAAGTGGTTCTGTTGTTAAGTGCAACAGAACATAAAACATCAATTACGTATCGTAGTGACCGAAGGCTTTCCACATGCTTTGTGTTAGTGCGACTAATGGACTAAAACGGTAGTACGCTACCGACAACATTGAGGTACATAATGACCAAGTCTAAGATCATCTATACTAAAACAGATGAAGCGCCAATGCTGGCGACGTACTCGTTGCTTCCTATTATTAAGAAGTTTGCTAGTGCTGCTGATGTTGAAGTAGAGCTAAGCGATATTTCTCTTGCGGCCCGTGTGTTGGCTACTTTTCCCGAGTTTCTTTCTGAAGAGCAACGTGTAACCGATACGTTATCTGAACTTGGTGAAATGACGCAAGATCCTGAAGCTAACATCATTAAGCTACCAAATGTAAGTGCGTCTATTCCTCAGTTGCGCGCCACTATCGCTGAGCTAAACGAAAAAGGCTTTAACGTACCGGCTTTCCCAGATTCGCCTAAAACTGACGAAGACCAAGAGATTCGTGAGCGTTACGGCAAGGTTCTAGGTAGTGCAGTAAACCCTGTATTACGTGAAGGTAACTCAGACCGCCGCGCACCTACTGCGGTTAAGAATTTTGCGCGCAAGCACCCGCATTCAATGGGCGAGTGGTCACAAGCATCACGTACTCACGTAGCGCACATGCGCGGTGGCGATTTCTATTCAGGTGAAAAATCAGTAACTGTAGAAAAAGAAGGTTACGTAAGCATTGAGTTCACCGGAAAAGACGGCAGCAAGAAAACGCTTAAGCCTAAAGTAAGCTTGCTTGCTGGTGAAGTTATTGACGCTATGTACATGAGCAAAAAAGCCTTGTGTGAATTCTTCGAAGAACAAATTGAAGATGCGAAAAACACAGGCGTTTTATTCTCGCTACACGTTAAAGCAACAATGATGAAGGTGTCTCACCCCATCGTATTCGGTCACTGCGTTAAAGTATTCTACAAAGACTTGTTTGAAAAATGGGGCGACCTTTTTGAAGAGCTAGGCGTTAACGCTAATAACGGTCTTGGTAGCGTATACGATAAAATTGCTAGCCTTCCTGAGTCTCAGCGTTCTGAAATTCAAAAAGACATCAATGCTTGTTATGCCGACCGCCCACCTATCGCAATGGTAAACTCAGACAAAGGTATTTCTAACCTACACGTACCAAGTGACGTAATTGTAGATGCTTCAATGCCTGCAATGATCCGTAACTCAGGTCAAATGTGGGGACCGGATGGAAAGTCGCACGATACTAAAGCGGTTATTCCTGAAAGTACTTATGCCACTATTTACCAAGAAGTGATTAACTTCTGTAAAACTCACGGTGCATTCGATCCAACTACAATGGGTACAGTACCTAACGTTGGTTTGATGGCGCAGAAAGCTGAAGAGTACGGTTCACACGATAAAACGTTTGAAATGGAAGCTGACGGTACAGTACAAGTTGTCGATCAAGACGGTAACGTATTGATGGAGCATGCTGTTGAAGAAGATGATATCTGGCGTATGTGTCAGGTGAAAGACGCACCTATTCAAGACTGGGTTAAGCTAGCAGTTACCCGTGCACGTCAATCTGGTATGCCAGCTGTATTTTGGTTAGATGATGAGCGTGCTCACGATGCACAGCTGATCACGAAAGTAGAAACCTACTTGAAAGACCACGATACGTCAGGTTTAGACATTTCAATCATGGCACCTGTTCGCGCGATTCGTTTTAGCATGGAACGTGCTATTCGCGGACTAGATACTATTTCAGTAACTGGTAACGTACTGCGTGATTACCTCACTGACTTGTTCCCAATTCTTGAGCTCGGCACCAGTGCTAAAATGCTTTCAATTGTGCCTCTAATGGCAGGTGGCGGTTTGTATGAAACTGGCGCAGGTGGTAGTGCACCTAAGCACGTTCAACAATTCGTTGAAGAAGGTCACCTTCGTTGGGATTCATTAGGTGAATTCTTGGCGTTAGCGGTTTCACTTGAAGACGTGGCAATTAAGCACGACAACAAGAAAGCTAAGATTATCGCTACAGCGTTAGACAAAGCGACAGAGACACTGCTAAACAATGGTAAGTCACCAATGCGTAAAGCTGGCCAATTAGATAACCGTGGTAGCCACGTTTATCTTGGTTTGTACTGGGCAGAAGAAGTGGCTAACCAAACTGAAGACGCTGACTTAGCGGCGCAGTTTAAAGCGGTATATGACGAACTATCGGCTAAAATCGATACAATCATTACTGAGATTGATGAATCTCAAGGTAAGCCTCAGGATATCGGTGGTTACTACTACCCTGATTCAGAGAAACTAGAGGCCACTATGTCGCCTAGTGAAACCTTGAAAGCGATTCTAAACGCTTAATAAAACTAAATAGGTTACTGATTTTTTAGTCACCTGTTTTAAAAGCGCCCCTGACCAAATAGTCAGGGGCGCTTTTTTTATATTTATTAACATTTAAAACAATCCTATCGGAGTAAATTTTTAAAAAATTTACTTATCTTTATGCTAATTAATTTTGGTTTTTTGCTGGTTAGTGCAATTTAATCTAACAATGTGAGTGAGCAGAAAGGCAATTTATCTGAATTAAACTCAGAATATTTAAAAATAAGTAATAATTAAAAGAAGCGTTGCGAGGAAATAAAGAAAATTTAATAAAAAGAGTAGAGCAGACTCATCTATGAGAGTGAACGATTGTCGACTCCCTAAGAAAAAACCCACTGCTGCCTAAGTAGGCAACAACAGGCTTCTGTAGAATTTGTTTGGTGTTACTTAACGCTCTGGTTCTTCTTTGAAGCCTATGTTTTCAGCGTGCAGGCCTTTAGGGCCCTGTTGCACGTCATAAGTGACTTCCTGACCAGCTTTGAGTGAGCGATATCCTTCCATTTGGATAGTAGAATAGTGAGCAAAAATATCTTCGCCACCATCTTCAGGTACAATAAAACCAAATCCTTTCGCGTTGTTAAACCATTTAACTTTGCCAATCGCCATACTACGACTTCCTCTTAATCCTTGAACTAACACGATTATGCCCCCACAATATAATTGAAGGCAGAGTGACTTGTTTTCAATGCAACAATGTCACCTCTAAAATGTAGATTTTTTAACCATATTATGTCAAGAGCAAATGTAAATTAATTTTATCCTAAAGTTAGTGAGACATCTGCCAACAAAGCACTATTATTAATTATGAGTAGAGACAACGCCATTAGCATCGAACGGGAAAAACTGAAAGACGCGCAGCGCCAAAAAACGCAGCCGCCGCCAATGTATAAAGTGTTGTTGAACAACGACGATTACACGCCAATGGATTTTGTAATTGAAGTGCTCATGCAATTTTTCAATATGGATGCTGAGAAAGCGCATCAAATTATGCTAACAGTACACTACCAAGGTAAGGCAGTTTGTGGCATTTTTACTGCTGAGATAGCAGAGACCAAGGTGATGCAGGTAAATCAGTATGCACGTAAGCACAATCATCCGCTTATGTGTACTATGGAACAGGCGTAAGTCAATTTGTAGAGGGCGAGCGATATGTTAAATAAAGAATTAGAACAGACGTTGAATGATGCGTTTGTATTTGCCAGAGAACATCGCCATGAGTTTATGACGGTCGAGCATTTATTGCTGGCGCTACTTGATAACTCGGCAGCCCGTGAAGCACTGCATGCCTGCGGTGCGGATATTGAAGCAATTAAAAGTGAGCTGATTTCTTTCGTTAAAGACACTACCCCGTTGATTCTTGACGAGCAAATGAACGAACGAGAGACACAGCCTACCTTAGGTTTTCAGCGCGTGCTCCAACGTGCAGTTTTCCATGTGCAATCATCTGGTAAAGAAGAAGTCACTGGTGCCAACGTACTCGTGGCTATTTTCAGTGAGCAAGAGTCTCAAGCCGTTTTCATTCTCAAAAAGTCTGATGTAACCCGCTTAGATATTGTTAACTTCATTAGTCACGGTGTGAGTAAAGCCGAAGATGATGCGCCACTTAACCCAGAAACGGGTGAAGAGGGTGAAGGCGGTGAAGAAAGCGGGTCGGCACTAAGTAAATACGCGACAGATTTAAATCGCCACGCCAAAGAAGGCAAGGTAGACCCATTGATTGGGCGCGATAAAGAAGTCGAGCGCACGATTCAGATTTTGTGTCGCCGTAGAAAAAATAACCCGCTGCTTGTGGGTGAAGCTGGCGTAGGTAAAACCGCTATTGCTGAAGGGTTAGCCTATCGAATTGTAAACGAAGACGTGCCTGAAGTTATCAGCAACAGTACCGTTTACTCGCTAGACTTAGGTGGCCTACTAGCCGGCACTAAATATCGTGGTGATTTCGAGAAACGCTTAAAAGCGATATTGAAAGAATTGTCGAAAGACGAAGACGCCATTTTGTTTATTGATGAAATTCATACCATCATTGGTGCTGGTGCGGCATCTGGCGGTGTTATGGATGCATCTAACTTGCTGAAGCCTAAGCTTTCAAGCGGTGAACTTCGTTGTATTGGCTCAACAACTTATCAGGAATACCAAGGTATTTTTGAAAAAGACAGAGCCTTGGCCCGTCGTTTCCAAAAAGTGGATGTGACTGAGCCAAGCGTAAGCGACACTACCAAAATTCTACTTGGCCTTAAAAGCCGATATGAAGATCATCACAACGTACGCTATACACAAAAAGCTATTCAGGCTGCAGCTGAGCTTTCGGCTAAGTACATAAACGAACGTCACTTGCCTGATAAGGCTATTGACGTGATGGACGAAGCCGGAGCAAGCCAGCGCTTGTTGCCGCAATCGAAGCGTAAGAAGACGATTGGGGTAGGGGATATTGAGCAGATTATTGCGAAGATGGCTCGAATCCCTGAAAAGTCTGTCTCCGCGTCTGACAAAGAAGTACTTAAGAACCTTGGCCGCAACCTTAAAATGATGGTGTTTGGCCAAGACAAAGCCATAGAGACGCTTAACGACGCTATTTTGCTATCGCGTTCAGGGTTGGGTGCGGAAGAAAAACCAATTGGTAGTTTCTTGTTTGCAGGGCCTACCGGTGTGGGTAAAACCGAAGTCACGCAGCAACTTGCTAAAATAATGGGCGTTGAGTTGGTTCGTTTCGATATGTCTGAGTACATGGAACGCCATGCGGTTAGCCGTTTGATTGGTGCGCCTCCAGGTTATGTAGGTTTTGAGCAAGGTGGATTGTTAACCGATGCGGTTATTAAAAACCCATACTCAGTGGTACTGCTAGATGAAATCGAGAAAGCGCACAGTGATATCTACAACATTCTGTTGCAGGTCATGGATCACGGTACGCTTACCGACAACAATGGCCGGAAGGTAGACTTCAGAAATGTAGTATTGGTAATGACGACCAATGCGGGTGTACAAGAAACTGTGCGCAAGTCTATTGGCTTTAAACAGCAAGATCATAGCCACGATGCGCTATCTGAAATCAACAAGGTGTTTACCCCTGAATTCAGAAACCGCTTAGACGGCATTATCTGGTTTAATCACCTTGATGCCGAGGTTATCTTGCAGGTTGTTGATAAGTTCATTATCGAGCTTCAGGCGCAGCTGGACGTTAAAGGAGTATCTTTAGAGGTTACCCCTGCAGCACGTGCTTATTTAGCCGAGAAGGGCTACGACAAGTCCATGGGTGCCCGTCCTATGTCTCGCTTAATCAAAGAAGAGATTAAGAAAGAACTGGCGAATGAATTGCTGTTTGGTGAATTAACGAAAGGCGGCGACGTTAAAGTAGATTTGAACGACGATAAGTTGGAGTTTGAATATTCGGGCGTTGATGCAGTTAAAGAAGAAACAGAGTCTAGCTAACACCTAGTGATCTTGTTGCACTAGACGTGTAATGTTGAATAAAAAATGCTGCGCCTGAAAGGGTGTGGCATTTTTTTTGTTTTTAAAACCTTGAGCCTCTAACGCGATAAACGCGATAAACGTGAAAGGGCTAGGCAGTTTGATTGCCTGTTGATGCAAAGTGCCAAATTCTAAGTGTCAAATACTAAGCGCTAAACCCAAACCCCAAATGCAAACCCAAACACTTTAATGCTAAACCCCAAGCGTTAGGGTACTGCCAAATGCCTTCGCGGGGCTTAACTCTACACATACAAAAAAGCCCAATGATTTACATTGGGCTTTTTTTTGGAATGCGTTGACCGCTAAATGGCTCATTATCTGGCGCGATAAATGATACGACCTTTTGTTAGGTCATAAGGAGTCATCTCAACAGTGACCTTATCGCCAGTAAGAATTCGGATATAGTTTTTACGCATCTTACCAGAAATATGTGCTGTCACTACGTGACCATTCTCTAGTTCAACACGGAACATAGTATTAGGTAGGGTGTCTTGAACCGTACCTTCCATTTCAATACAATCTTCTTTTGCCATGTAAAGCAGTTACCTCAGTAATTCAAATTTTTTGCCGCGCAGACATTAACCAATCTTGCGTTGCGTGTAAAGCGATTAAGCAGGTTTTTTATCAAAACGGTGCCATTTGTTGCCAGAAAATTGCTCATAAGGGAAAAATTTATGCTTATAAGACATTTTTTGGCATTCTTCTACGTAATATCCCAAGTAGACAAAATCTCGTTCTTGTTGCTTTGCCTGCTCGATTTGCATCATGATCATCCACGTCCCAAGAGACGATGAGTGATAATCAGGATCGTAAAAAGTATAAAGTGCCGATAAGGCTTGATGCTCTTCGCCATTGTCGATGGTGTCTGTCACTGCTACTGCAATCAACGTATCGCCATCGTAGGCTTCAATAAATTGGGGGCGTTTCCACTCGCACAAAATAAAGTTTTCAAACTGTTCGCTAGAAGGCGGATACATACTACCATCGGTGTGCCGGGCGCAAATATATTTCTCGTACAATGGGTAATATAAATGATTGGCGCTCTTGGCGCTGGTTACTACAAAATGTTGGTTGCGATTGAGTATACGCTTTTGACTTTTAGAAGGACAAAAAGTAGCCACCGGTATTCTTACCGATTCACAGGCATGACAGTCTGGACAATGTGGGCGGTAGATTTGCTCACCGCTGCGTCTAAACCCTACTTGAATAAGTTGACCGTAACGCCACGCAAGCTGGTTATCTGATTCGGCATAAACCAGTAATTGTTCTTGTTGATTGGGCAAATAGCTACAATCAAAAGATTGCGTAATTCCAAATCTCACGGTGTGATAACCTGCGGATGCCACTGATGCATGTAGTCGGTAGTTAAAGAGCCTTCATCGGTTAGAGTGTGGTTGCTAGTTTGCAGTTTTTCAATAAATTCGTTACGGAAAATTGTTTTCGCACCCAGTGAGGCAAGATGATCCGTTGGCAGCTGACAATCAATGAATGCCATCTCGTTACGCTTCATGTGCTCAACTAACGCTAGCATAGCCAATTTAGAGGTGTTGCTTTGTTTGTGAAACATAGACTCACCGCAATACACTTTCCCTACACCTACGCCGTATAAGCCTCCAACAAGCGCATCACCGTCCCACACTTCTACCGAATGCGCTAAACCAAGCTGATGCAAATAACTGTAAGCTTTTTGCATATCTTCTGTTATCCAGGTGTCTTGACTGGGCGCTTGTGAATTCGGATTCTTACGTGGAATATTGGCACAGGCATTAATCACAGAATCGAAGGCGTGATTTAACGTCACCTTGTAGCGCTTTTGTCGAGCCAGTTTGCGTAAACTTTTCGAACACACAAAATCATCTAACTCGATAATAGAACGTGGATTGGGCGACCACCACAACAAGGGTTCATCATCGCTAAACCAAGGAAATATTCCGCTAGAATAGGCAGAAAAAAGACGCTGGGCGCTAAGATCTGCGCCAAAGGCTAGTAGGCCGTTTGGATCGTCAAGTGCTTCAGATACAGGAGGAAAGGGTGTATCAATGTCTAAATAAGGCAGCGCTATCATAAAAGGAAAGACATCAAGCCCTGAAAATGGCAGGGCTTGAAATCGAACAAGGCTTAGCCTTGCTCAGGCATAAAGCCATCTAAGTATTTTTCTGCATCTAACGCAGCCATACAGCCTGTTCCCGCAGACGTTATTGCTTGACGGTAGATATGGTCGCTCACATCACCGGCAGCAAATACACCTTCAACACTGGTTTGCGTTGCATTGCCATGCAAGCCGCTATTTACCACAATGTAGCCGTCTTTCATTTCAAGCTGTTCAGCGAAAATGTCAGTATTAGGCTTGTGGCCGATAGCCACGAAAAGACCCATTACATCAATTTCTTCGGTGGCTTCACCATCGGTTTCTTTAATACGAATTTTCGTTACACCCATTTCGTCACCCATGACTTCATCAAGGGTACGGTCTAAGTGTAATACCACATTGCCATTTTCCGCTTTGTCGCGAAGACGCTGTTCAAGAATTTTTTCACTACGGAAAGTATCACGGCGATGCACAACGTGAACTTCAGACGCAATGTTAGATAAATACAAGGCTTCTTCCACTGCGGTATTACCACCGCCAATGACCGCTACTTTTTGGTTACGATAGAAAAAGCCGTCACAGGTAGCACAGGCCGAAACCCCTTTACCCATAAACGCTTGTTCAGATTCCATACCAAGATATTTAGCAGATGCACCTGTGGCAATAATTAAGGCGTCACACGTGTATGTGCCACTGTCACCATAAAGAGTGAAAGGACGCTTGGTTAAGTCTGTTTTATTAATATGGTCGAAGATAATTTCAGTATCGAACTTCTCTGCATGCTTTTGCATACGAACCATAAGGTCAGGACCGGTTAGTCCTTCAGGATCGCCTGGCCAGTTTTCTACTTCTGTGGTCGTAGTAAGCTGTCCGCCTTGCTGGATCCCCGTCAAAAGCACAGGTTCTAGGTTTGCTCTAGCTGCATAAACTGCCGCTGAGTAGCCTGCTGGGCCCGATCCTAAAATAAGTAGGCGAACATGTCTGTTATCTGCCATTTGTATCTCCAACTAATGCCCATTTATCCGGGCTGAATTCTGCTATAATTTTGAAGCGAAGCTTGCCAACTGTCTGTCGCGCTGTCACTACGCTATAGGTAGCTAGGTAAGGACTGTACCTTGCTTTTTCAACTGCTAATCGGCCAATACCTTTGAAAAACACGATACCTTCGCACAATAGCACTGAAAGAAGGGCATTATGATGCCTTCATGATGATGAAAAGTCACCCATCTGATGTACTTGGTGATAATTAATTATGCAATTAAGTCTGTTTTTAAATTATTTATAATAAAAGGCGGCGATATTGCGACGAACTTGCGTTGTATTAGGCGAAATTCGTATTACAATTCATGTTGTAGCAATACGTTAAATCTGTGCTTTAGAAATCATGTTTAGACACCATATTAACCTTGAGCGCTGGGGTAATAATTAAGTGTTTGTATTATCACTGAGCTTTATGGTAAAAACAGCGTTTAAATATGCATAGCGTTTTAATTTGCGATAGTCACGAGCCAATACGGCGTTAAAGCGGCGCCAACTGGCTATTAGTGAATAAGAACAAGTATCCAGAGTGCGCTACTTACTGAAGCGAAATGAGGTGGTTTATGTCACAGTCTGTGATAACAATGCTAAAAGATGGCCAGCACTACATGAAAACCTGGCCCGTCAAAAAAGAACTGTATGCCTACTTCCCTGAATGTAGGGTGGTTGCAGCCACGCGTTTTGCTATAAAGACCATGCCACCTGCGGCGATACTCTCTTGCGTACTGTTACTTCAGAACATGGGCACAGACTATTTCCCCCAAACTATCACTATAGGTGCATTCTTTCTCAGTATTCCGCTTCAGGGATTATTGTGGTTGGGTCATCGTTCAAACCAATACTTACCACCGCAGTTAAATAGCTGGTATCTAGATATTCACAGCAAGATGCGCTCTGAAGGTTGTAATGTATCGTCGGTCAAATCGAAACCGAAATATAAAGAATTGGCAGCGTTGCTCAAAACTGCTTTTAATGATTTAGATAATGTATTTACTAAACATTGGTTCCGCTAAAATACGGTTGCTTGTTACTTTGTCGAAGCACGTTCGCGAGCTAGCGAATTAACCAACTAATTAACTAACTTTTCTTCTACAAGTACGCCATTGCATTTTCGGCACTTGTACTGCGCCCCTTTTAAAATTTTGTTGTGTCGTCTTATTGTCAGTTGGTGTGAACTGCAAAGGCAGGCATAGTTGAACAACTTACCAATCACGCCTTTTACATCAAAACTGTGGGTAGCGTTAGCCGGACGCTTAAACACATCAACCATAATCGCCTGCCATTCCACACCGTGGGGTTTTACCTTTTTGAATAATTGCCAAGTAAGTAAATGGCTCACTTCATGGGGAATGACATCTTCGATAAATTCGTGTTCATTCTGTTTGAATAGTTCGGGGTGTAAGTTAATGCGATTTTGTTGAAGAAACGCAGTGCCTGCATTTTTACCAGAGCGTCTAAAGGTAAGCGCAGGGCGGGGGAATGTGCGCTTAAAATATTCATCAGCGCGTTGGTAGCAGCCTTCTACAGCATCAGCAATGTGCTGACGCTGTAGAGAGGTTAAATCATGGTTTGCTATAGTAGTACCTTACCTACGTGACTAATTATTCTACTTGGCACTGCAGGCAAAGAATATAGGTACCCATCGGGTCGTTCAGTTCGTTGAAAATACTGAACTCGCCTAATACACGTTTAAATTCATTAATTAGCGCAGAGTCTGAGTTAGCAAACTGCCACTTTCCAACAAACGTAAAGGCTTGACCGAAGAACTCTTTCCAAAACAGTTCTTGTGCTGAAAGTGTACGTTGAACATAGAATGTATCGTAGTTTTCTAGTGCAGCGAATTCTGCCGCGGCATTAACAGCGTCTTCTAGCGTGCCCAGTTCATCAACTAGTCCAAGTTCTAAGGCGTCGGTACCAATCCATACACGGCCTTGTGCAACGTCATCTACTTCATCTACCGTCATATCTCGGGCGTTCGATACCAAAGATAAGAAGTTACCGTAGCTAGTTTCAACATTACGTTGCAAAATTTGACCAAATTCTGGTGCTAAAGGGCGTACTGCTGAGAAACCCGCTAGCTCATTCGAGCCAACACCATCACTATGAATGCCTAAGTAATCAAGTGAGTTTTCGTATGTCATAAACATGCCGAATACGCCGATAGAGCCAGTAATAGTGCTTGGGCTGGCAAAAATGCGATCGGCGTTTGCTGCAATCCAATAACCGCCTGATGCAGCGTAAGTACTCATAGAAACCACCACCGGTTTACCTGCGTTTTTCAACTCAAGTACTTCTTGGCGGATAATCTCTGAACCTAACGTACTGCCCCCTGGGGAATCTATTTGCAGTACCACTGCTTTTACGTTTTCATCCAGACGAGCTTTACGCAATAACCGTGCGGTACTGTCGCCGCCAATGGTGCCCGCTTTTTGATTGCCGTTTAAAATAGTGCCCTTCGCTACCACAATAGCCACCTTATCGATGTCACTATTGATAGACGGTAGGGGAGGATTAACGACTTTTAAGTAGGTGTTAAAGTTAGTTACATTCACACCATGGTTGTCGTCGTTTTCGCCCACAAGACCGGTAAGTTCAACGCGAACCTCTTCACGGGTTTTTAGTGCATCTACCCAGTTATTTTGTAATGCGTAATTTGCGAAATCCCCACCGGCTTGTTCAAACTTAGCCAATAAGCCTTCTAGGGTTTCGTCAAAGTTGGAAAGAGGGATGCCACGAGCGGCAGCAACGTCTTCTTTATACTGCTGCCAGTAACCGTCTAGCCATTTACGCTCAGCTTCTTTGGCCGCTTCAGACATATCGTTACGAATAAGTGGCTCTACGGCAGATTTATAAGTACCCACGCGGAAAATGTGCGTAGTAACTTTAAGTTTCTCCAAGAAATCTTTGAAATACATGCCATAACGACCATAGCCATCTAGCAGTAATGAACCCATAGGATTGAGATAAACGTGATTCGCATGAGACGCAAGGTAATACTGCTCTTTAGTGTAGTAGTCACCAATAGCGTAAACAGGCTTTTCAGAAGTTTTAAAATCGTTAATGGCGCGCGCAACTGTGCGAAGCTTGTCTAAACCGCCGCCAGATAAACCTTGAAGGTCTAAAACCAACGCTTTAATCCGTCTGTCTTGCTTAGCGTTTTCGATAACCTTTACGACATCACGCACTAGCACTTCTGGGTTATCAGGCTCTGACCCCATGGCATCTTGTAAGAACTGTTCGAATGGATCGACAGACTCTTTTTCAATAACAAGTTGTCCGTTCAACGTAAGTAAAAGCGCACTATTCGCTTTTACCGTAAGTTGGTCGTCTTCTTGAGAGGTAATCGCAATGATTATGCCAACAAAAATCACCAGAAAAATGACATTGAAAAAAAGCTTACGGGTGAAGTTTAAAACCGTCCACAGGCCAATAAATAAGGATTTAGTCCAGTTTCCTTTGGCAGCCATAAATTACATTACCTTCTGTTTGTTTAACTCTATTATGTTACCGAATCGAAACTAGATCGCTAACTTATTTGTAATTGTTTGTGATTGTACCGCAAAGTCACTCACTTATGGGCATTCTCGTCATCTGTTAGCCATTGCGCAATCACTTCAGCGATGTGCTTATGATCATTCGCGCTTAGTTGCATCATTAAGTCGCCAGTGGTCTTTTTATAGCCTACTTTTTTGTGGCCACGCACAAACAACCGCTTAAGCGGTGATATTTTTTGCGTATCCCGTGGTTGTTTTCTATTGTTAAGTGAAAGTTTATTCACTTCATCACGTTCCTATAACAATACGTTAAAAACGAAGTCCCAATAACAAGGCGCTTGATAATGATAAAGCAATTGTACGCGAACCTCTTTAAAAAACTAAGTGTGGCAGATGGAATACCACTACTGTTGTTAAGGCTTTATTTAGCCCCTGTCATGATTCAAGCTGGTTGGAATAAGGCGAGCAGCTTTTCGTCCATTGTTGACTGGTTTGGTAATGAAGACTACGGATTGGGATTACCTTTTCCGCTCGTGCTTGCTTTTTTAGCCACTGCCGCTGAGTTAGTAGGTGGTGTATTTTTATTGTTCGGTTTACTTACTAGGTTGGTGGCTATTCCGTTGATGGTAACCATGTTAGTGGCCATATTCACCGTGCACATCGACAACGGGTGGTTAGCCATTGCCGATGCATCATCTTGGCTAGCCGATGGCACTATTTTGATGAACGACAGTGTCATGGCGGCACCTGAGAAATTAAGTGCTGCTAAATCTTTACTGCAAACGTATGGCAACTACGATTGGCTTACTTCCAGTGGTAGTTTAGTGGTGCTAAATAATGGTATTGAATTCGGTGCTACCTATTTTGTGATGCTGCTGGTGCTATTTTTCTATGGGGGTGGTCGCTATGTAAGTATTGATTACTTCTTTCGCCCTAAGTTGCGAGATAACAACTTTAGGTAGCCTGCCTTTAAAATAGACCCGCTATGCTGGTCTTTTCTCATAATAGAACGTAGGATCTTCATAACGCTTTGTTCGATAATAGGATACTGAAATGGATGCACTTACGTTACTGCTTAACAGAAGCTCTCAACCTAGACTTACTGCGCCTGCTCCGTCAGGTGATGCGCTTGAAAACATTATGCAAGCTGCACTTCGTGCCCCTGATCATGCGTGTTTAACGCCGTGGCGTTTTATCGTTTGTGAGGGTAAAGGGCTAGATAAACTAGGCAGTTTATATGAGCAATCTGCTATCGATAACGATAAGTCTGAGAAAGAAATTGAGCGGGCAGTGCAGTTACCTCGTCGAGCACCTATGATTGTGGTGGCGATTGCTAAGCATGTTGAACATGAAAAAGTCCCCCGTGTAGAGCAAATTGCTTCTGCATCGTGTGGGGTGATGGCTATGCAAATGGCTGCAGTAGCCCAGGGGTTTAATGGCATGTGGAGAACGGGAAGTTATGCCCATTGCGATACGGTAAAGCGTGGTTTTGATTTAAACGATGACGACGAGATAGTTGGGTTTTTATATTTAGGTACGCCAGCGTTTGAACCTGCGGCGAAACCCGAACGTGATACTTCTGACTACTTTGAATATTGGCGCTAACCCCCTAGCTTTTTGAATGCTGGACGGCAGTTTCACGCTTTATGCTATAGGGTTGGTGCTAAGAGGTTTATGTGACGAGCTTTGCATTACAAGGTTATTGCTAAGAGATTAACGCTACGAGATTAGCGCTACGAGATTAACGTTACGAGCTTTGCGTTACAAACTTTATGTTACACGCTTAGGCAGAAAGCTAACCGTGCAGACAAAGTATAGGACAACATTATCTGCACGGATTGCGCGGGAAGGGGCGGTGTTACAATTTGAGCCACCTCTTATCCCAAACTTTATCCTACATGCAGATTTACATTGTATCCGGCGTATTTACGGATATTGATAACACGGTCGCCATCCAGCATCCAATACTGGCCTTTAATTCCAGTGAGTACGCCTTCAAATTCTGGGGTTTTATCTAAGTTAATCGATTTGATTTTTTCAGGATAAGTATCAACAGGGTAGTGAATGTTATGCACTTCACCATCGGCTTCAGATACCGCTTGTATCCCTTTTGTCTGCTGAATTTGTGCTAATCCATCAGCAATTTTCGACAATATAGTGGCTTTTACCTCAAGTAAATCAACCTGATCTGGGGCACTTTTCAACATAGTACGCCAATTGGTTTTATCGCCAATATGTTCTTTGCAAAGCATTTCCACTAGGCCGCTGGTGAGTCTGTCTGTTACGCGTAACATGACCGTGGCTTGGGTCGCACCCTGATCCATCCAGCGGGACGATACTCCATCGGTAACGTGGCGAGTGATGCCGACTTTAACATTACCGGTGTTAGCTATGTACACAAAGTGCTCGCTAAAGCAGTGTTCTTCGCCCCATTGCGGTTCTCGGCATGTGCCTTCGTGATAGTGGCATTTTTCAGGTTTAATAATACAGCTATCGCATTGGGCTAATGAAATTAAGCAAGGGTAGCAATAGCCTTGGCTAAAGCTTTTCTTAGTCTTTCTATTGCAATGTACGCAGTTAATGTCGCCCGTAAAATCAAGGGAAACCTTTTGGCCGATAACCGGGTTTATATCTACCTTGTGTTCTCCAATAGGAAGCTGGTAGTTAACCGTGTTGTTGTCGTCAGCATGAGTGCGCATTTTTCTAAGCGCACCGCTATAAGATGTGGTCATGGTGTATTCCTATTCGCTTAGCTCGCCGCAGAGGTTTTGGGTAAGCTTGGCTTTAATGGTTTCAAACGGCAAATTCTTACTTAATAAATAATGTAATTTTGCTAACGCGGCTTCGGGGGTCATATCGCTGCCAGATAACACGCCCACTTCCTGCAACCCATGGCCGGTAGCATACCCGCCCATGTTGACACGACCGCGCATACATTGGGTGCAGTTGAGCACCGGTATTTGTCTATCCCTTGCATATTCTAATTGAGCAATTAGGGCTGGGCTTTGGGGGGCATTTCCCACGCCGTAACTTAATAAAATGAGTGCATTTACCGGTTGTTGTAAGGTATTTTTAAGCACTTCTGAGGAAATGCCAGGGTACAAACTTACCATACCAATGGGCTGTGCTTTTACACTCGAAACCTTTAGGGTTTTATCTGACTTAGTAGCAAGTTCACCGGCCTTAAGGCGGATGTTAATACCTGCTTCAAGAAGTGGTGGGAAGTTAGGTGAATCGAAGGCACTGAATCCATCAGCATCTACCTTACGACTGCGATTTCCCCGTAACAAACGGTTATTAAAAAACAGTCCGACTTCTGCAATAGGGAAGTTAGCGGCAACATAAAGTGCGTTTAGCAGGTTAACTTGGCCGTCAGAACGCAGCTCTGCAAGAGGAATTTGTGAACCAGTCACTATCACAGGCTTGGTCAAATCTTCCAGCATAAAGCTTAATGCAGATGCGGTATACGCCATGGTGTCGGTACCATGCAAGATGATGAATCCGTCGTATTTATCATAGTTTTCAGCAATATCATCGGCAATGCGTTGCCAATCAGAAGGGTCCATATCCGATGAATCAATGAGGTTATCGTACTCATGCAGTGTGAATAATGGCATTTCACTACGATGAAACTCAGGCATGTCATTCAACGTATCGCCGAGGAAGCCAGCCGCTGGAACATAACCATGATCTGATGGTTTCATCCCGATGGTGCCGCCTGTGTAGGCAATATAGATATGTTTACGCATTGCGTAACCTCACTTCTTTTGTGGGTTTAGGCAGAATGACGGCATTCTAACAGCCCGCAGACTAAAGTCATCCTGATCGCGCAAAAACCTTGTAATCATTAGGGGGGAACAGGCAATATTGGGCGGTAAATTAATAATAAATACACGACAGGTTATTTTTTATAATGAAAACAATGAAGATAAGTTTACTTAGTGCTGCCATAGTGAGTGGCTTAATGGCTGCACCCGCCTTAGGGCATCAGCAAGACAATACAGCGGTTTCTACACAACTGCAGTCTGCGGTTAGTGAAACTAAAGGCATCATAGAAGTGGATGCAAATAAAACAGAGGCAGAAAAATTAGCCGCCTTAACGCTTAAATATTTTAACGAGTCGTTGGAACAAAACCCTGTAATGGCGACATTTTATGGCGTGAGCGAATATAACGATCAGTTCAATGAGCCCATGAGCGAGGCATTGATTGCTAAATCAAAGGCGCATGAGCAAACGTATTTAGCAGCCATTAATGCTATTGATGCGTCTAAACTTTCTGGGCAAGACTGGATCAGCTACCATATTTTTAAAAGCGACAGAGAACACCGCATTGCGGGGTACGAGTTTGGTAGTCAGTACATGCCAATTAATCAAATGTATGGTGTGCATACTTTTTTCCCCATGCTGGGTTCAGGCCAGTCTGCACAGCCGTTTGCTACGGTAAAAGACTACGAAAACTTTATTTCTCGAACCAAAGGCTACGTAGCGTTTATCGATAGCGTAATCCAGTATATGAAAAAAGGCATTGAGGAAGGGGTGGTTTTACCGACTGCTATCACCGAAAAAATGGTGCCGCAGTTAAGTGCTCACGTTGTTAAAAAAGCCTCAGAGAGTGTGTTTTACGGTCCAGTAAAACAGCTTGAAACAAATGAAAATATTAGCGACGATGAAAAAGCGCGTTTAGCCGCAGCCTATGAGGGAATAATCAGTGAAATGATTGTACCTTCGTATCAAAAGCTACACGACTTCGTAGTAGAAGAATATTTGCCCCACACTCGCGCTACCGTAGGTTACTCAGATTTACCAAACGGAAAGGCGTGGTACGAGTACAAAATTAAAGACAATACGACCTTACCGCTGAGTGCCGATGAAGTGCATGAATTTGGGTTATCTGAAGTATCGCGCATATTAAGTGAAATGAAAGCGGTTAAAGAAACCGTGGGCTTTGAAGGAGACCTAGCGGCGTTTTTCGATCATCTTCGTACTGACGATAAATTCTACTTTGAGTCTGATGAAGCTTTGATTAAAGCGTACACCGATGTGAAAAAGGATATAGACGCCCGTTTACCCAAGCTTTTCAGCGTATTCCCTAAAGCTGATTATATCGTAAAAGCGGTAGAACCTTATCGTGAAGCGTCATCGGCAGCAGCTAGCTACATGTCTCCTGCCCCTGATGGCAGTAGACCCGGCATTTTTTACATCAATACTCGTGACCTAAAAGCCCAACCTAAATTTAGTTTGGAAACCTTAAGTATTCACGAAGCGGCGCCTGGTCATCACTTCCAAATAGCTATTCAGCAAGAAGTGGAAGGTTTACCTTTGTTTAGAAAATTCAACGGCTATACCGTATTCAGTGAAGGCTGGGCCTTGTATGCGGAAAGCTTAGGAAAAGAGCTTGGCATGTTTACCGACCCCTACATGTGGTACGGACGACTAAATGATGAACAGCTTCGTGCTATGCGCCTGGTGGTTGATACAGGGCTGCATGCTAAGGGGTGGAGCCGCGAAAAGGCCATTGCGTATATGCTTGATAACTCATCAATGGCTGAGTCTGATGCGGTGGCAGAAGTAGAACGTTATATTTCTATTCCTGGTCAAGCGTTAGCGTATAAAGTGGGAGAGCGTCATATTAGACATTTACGTAATCAAGCCAAAGAAGCCTTAGGTGACGACTTCGATATTAAAGCGTTCCACAGCAATATACTGACTGATGGGGCAATGCCAATGCCGATATTGAGTGAAAAAATGTCGATGTGGATAGACGAAGTAAAATCTAAATTGTAAAAGCTAAGGCGAATAAGTTGATAGCTTAGCTAAGCGAAAAGAAAGGCAAACAAAAAAGCGGCTGTGAAAGCCGCTTTTCTATATTTATTTTACTTCTTTACCCGCTGCCTGTTGGTCGGCATGGTAACTAGAGCGAACCATTGGGCCACTAGCTGCATGAGTAAAGCCAATGTCTTTGGCGTAAGCGCCTAGCGCATCAAATTCATCAGGGTGAACATAACGCTTAACAGGGAAGTGATGGCGACTTGGCTGTAAATATTGGCCAAGTGTTAACATGTCCACATCGTGAGCACGTAAATCGCGAAGTACGCCTTCAATTTCCACATTTTCTTCGCCCATACCCATCATTAAGCCAGACTTGGTCTTAACATCTGGATGCTGCGCTTTAAATTTCTTGAGCAAGTCTAGTGACCACTGATAGTTAGCACCAGGGCGACACTCGCGGTATAAGCGCGGAATAGTTTCCAAGTTGTGATTGAACACATCAGGAACACCATTTTTGAAAATTTCTAATGCGCGATCCATACGGCCACGGAAGTCCGGTACTAGCACTTCAATTGTGGTCGTCGGGCTGTGCTCGCGAATCGCGTTGATACAATCAACGAAATGCTGTGCACCACCGTCACGCAAGTCATCGCGGTCTACCGAGGTAATTACCACGTAACGAAGATTCATTTCAGCAATGGTTTTCGCTAGCTTTTCTGGTTCTTCTGCACTTGGCGGTAGTGGTTTACCGTGGGCAACATCACAGAACGGACAACGACGGGTGCAAATGTCACCCAAAATCATAAAGGTTGCCGTACCATGGTTGAAGCACTCAGCTAAGTTAGGGCAGCTGGCTTCTTCGCACACAGAATGCAGTTTATTCTTTCTTAAGGTCTTCTTAATATGGTCAATTTTATCGGTGCTGCGTGGCAGCTTAATTTTGATCCACGAAGGCTTGCGCAGCATTTCTTCCTTTTCAGTAGGAATAATGGTGACAGGAATGTGTTTTACTTTTTCGTCGTCGCGGAGTTTAACTCCAGCTACAGGTCGTGCGTTACTCATCAAAACCTTCTTTATGTCGTTTTTCCGTAATGGAAAGCGCTTCAAGTAGTAAGTCGGTGAGAACTTCACCGGCAACACTTATCGAATCTGGGCCATTCAGACTGGCGGTATCAATCATTTCCATACCTGCATAACCGCATGGGTTAATGCGCTGAAACGGTGACAAATCCATACTAACATTTAATGCCAATCCATGAAATGAGCAACCGTGACGAATTCTTAACCCTAGTGAGCAAATTTTTTTCTCATCTACATAAACCCCTGGTGCATCGGGTTTAGGGTAGGCGGTAACACCGTATTTGGCCATTAAGCCTACCACAGCATCTTCCATCGCAGTCACTAAGTGACGTACACCTAGCTTGCGTCTTCGAATATTAATAAGAAGATAGATAACCTGTTGGCCTGGGCCGTGATAGGTTACCTGACCGCCTCTGTCGACTTGCACCACGGGAATGTCACCGGGCATCAAAATGTGTTCAGCTTTGCCTGCTTGACCTTGTGTGAATACAGGGTCGTGCTCAACCAGCCAAATTTCATCTTCAGTCGTATCATCACGTTCATCCGTGAACGCTTTCATGGCAGCCCATATGGGCTCGTAGCTTTGTCTGCCAAGTTGCCGAATAATGACAGAGTCGGTTAGGGTGCTCACTTATAGTACGACTCTTACAAGTTCTAACTTAGCAAGTTCAGTGTAAATAGTTTCCATGTGCTCTTTGCTGGTCACTCGTACACTTACCGATACAGAATGGTAATTACCTTTGCTGCTAGGCTTCACTGCGGGTGAATAATCACCTGGCGCGTGCTGCTGTAAGCACTCAATTACGTGATTAGGTAAATCGTCATGGGCGATGCCCATTACTTTAAATGTTTGATTTGTCGGAAAATCTAGAAGTTCATCGAAACGGGTATCCATGCGATATCCTTTTTATACAGTCATTAAATACAAAAACGGCCCGATTATACCAATCAGGCCGCCCTTGAACTAGTGTAGCGAGGCGTAATGTTACGCTTCGTCGAAACCCAGTTGCAGCATAATGTAATCTTTAATGCGGTTAAACATGCTGCCTTCTTTCACTTCTTGCAAAGTAACAAGGGGGTAGCTGGCTACATCTTCGCCTTCAAGTTGAAGGAAAAGTGTGCCTACAACTTGGCCTTTAGCCAGTGGCGCTTCTAGTTTTTTGTCTAGTTCAAAATTGGCTTCCAAGTTAGCCGCTTGGCCGCGTGGAATGGTAATGGGGGTAGATTGGTTAATACCAAGGTCTACGGTTTCTCTATCGCCCATATAAATGCGGTGTGCAACAAAACTGTCGCCAGCTTGGTATGGGGTTAGTGTTTCATAAAAACGGAAACCATATTTAAGCAGCTTCTTGTTTTCTACTTTACGGGCTCTTTCACTGTCGGTACCCATGACCACAGAGATTAAGCGCATGTCGCCTTGAGAGGCTGAAGTAATAAGGCTGTATCCAGCATCTGACGTGTGACCCGTTTTAATACCGTCAACGTTTAAGCTCTTGTCCCATAAAAGGCTGTTACGGTTATATTGCTTAATGCCGTTAAACGTGAATTCTTTTTCGCTGTAAATTTTGTACATTTCAGGGGTTTCAGCAATAAGCGCACGAGACAGCACAGCCATATCACGAGGGGTAGTGTAGTGATCTGGGTCGTGCAGGCCGTGGGCATTAACAAAGTTAGACGATGTCATACCAATAGCTTGTGCATGCGCATTCATCATGCTGGCAAACGCCGCCTGTGAACCGGCAACGTGCTCTGCCATGGCAACACACGCATCGTTACCTGATTGCACTACAATACCGCGTAATAAATCGCTTACCGATACTTGCGTTCCCACTTCGATAAACATCTTTGATGAATCTGGGAATTTCTTAGCCCACGCATTTTCAGAAATGGTCACTTCGTCTGAAAGGCTAATGTTACCGGCTTGCAATTCTTTTCCAATCACATAAATGGTCATGATTTTAGTCAAGCTGGCGGGTGCCAATTGCATGTCTGCGTTTTTCGACGCGATTACGTGTCCGGTTTCAAAGTCGGTTAAAAGAAAGCCTTCCGCCGCTACCGATGGAGCTGGTGGAGTAACCACTGCTGCATTCGCTGACAGTACTAGTGCACTGAAAAGCATAAAAGCGAAGGAGAGAAAGGACGGTTTAGCGCGTTGAATTATTCTGAGCATGATTTTATTTTCTTTGACCGTTTATTATCCGTTTAAAACTGAACAGCAGGCACGCTACACAGTTTATACTACTACTTAGTTTAGAATTCTAACGTAAGGCGCATAGTTCGACTAGGGTTAAACCAAAAAGTTTAGCTGTTAATAGAGATTAGGCTACGAAACAACGAAAAAGCGCCATAAATGACAGATTTGAAACGCGTTTCGCCACATTGTTGCCATAGTTGTGACGGTTTTTTATACGGGTGGTTATAAGGTTTGTTTTATCTTATAAGCTTGAGGGTAGCCATTTTGTTTTAACTGCTCTAACAATTCATGAGCAAGCGCTTCATCTTCAATCGGACCAAGTTGAAGTTTATATACATTGCCTACTACAGGCATGTGTGTTGGCACCTGATAAAGCGCAGAAAGCACATTCGAAATAGACTCTGCTTTCTTCTGATTTGATAGTGCTGCCACCTGAATAAAATAACCGTCCAAAGAGATTGACGTTTGCTGAAGGTTATCGCTTTGTGCTGATGCACTAGCCGCGATCTCAGATGATGGTGACACTGGTGATGTTGATGCTAGTGCTGAGGGAAGGGGAGCAATACCAATGTATTCATCGTAAGAAACGGTTGGATTTACTCCAACTGTTACGTTATTTTCGGGGTCGAAGTGAATGACTTCAATTTTTACCTTTGCCGTACCTTTGTTGTGATAACCCAACTTTACCGCCGCAGCGTACGACAAATCGATGATACGGTTATCGTGAAAAGGGCCACGATCATTCACTCGCACAATCGCTTGTTTGTCGTTGTCTAAGTTAGTAACGCGCACGTAGGAAGGAAGCGGTAAGGTTTTATGGGCAGCCGACATGGCAAACATATTGTAGGTTTCACCGTTTGAGGTTAAATGACCATGAAACTTCTGACCATACCAACTGGCGTAACCTACTTCTTCAAACCCTTTACCCGATGTCAGCGGGGTATAATGTTTGCCTAGCACCTTATAAGGGCGGCTGTTAAACATTCTATATGCTTCATACTTAGGAACTGCATCCAAAGTTTCAGGCACTTTCGCTACATGATTCGGGGCAGTGTCTTGATGTTGAGTATAGCGTCCACTAGGCGCTGACTTACACGCGGCGAGTATAAATGAAGCAAGCAGTATTAACAGTAGTGTGCGCATGTTATCGAGACATTAATCGTTTTTGAGTGGCAATAGACATTAGCATGCCAAAGCCTGCCATTAATGTCACCATGGAAGTGCCGCCATAACTGACTAAAGGTAGTGGCACTCCTACTACAGGAAGTAACCCAGATACCATCCCCATGTTTACAAACACATAAACAAAGAAGGTTAAGGTAATACTGCCTGCCAGTAATTTAGAGTAGGCGTCTTGAGCTCTACTCGCAATAATAAGCCCACGTAAAATAACGCAAAGGTAAATAATCAGCAGAACAATAACCCCTGTAAGGCCAAATTCTTCACTGAAAACCGAAAAAATAAAGTCGGTGTGTCGTTCAGGTAAAAATTCTAATTGTGATTGGGTGCCCTGCAACCAGCCTTTTCCATCTACACCACCTGAACCTATTGCTATTTTCGACTGAATAATATGGTAACCCGAACCGAGTGGGTCGCTCTCTGGGTTTAAAAAGGTCAATACGCGTTGCTTTTGATACTCCGCCATTAAAAAGAACCACATAATGGGCGCGAAACCACCGAGCAACAGCGCAACAAACCCGATAAGCCGCCAACTCATACCGGCGAGGAATATCGCGAAGATGCCGGAGCTGGCAATAAGCAGCGATGTCCCTAAATCGGGTTGTTTAGCAATAAGTACCGTTGGGATAGCCACCATTAGAAAGCCAACCACAATATTCATGGTGCGAGGAGGTAGCGTGAACTTGCTAATATACCAGGCGACCATCATAGGCACCGCGAGCTTCATTAACTCTGACGGTTGAAAGCGAATGAACTTTAAGTCGAGCCAGCGCTGAGCGCCTTTACCCATGTCGCCAAATAACAATACCGCGATAAGCATTAACAGCCCCGCGATATAGGCGTATGTCGACAGGCGGCGAAATGCGCCGGGGGGAATTTGCGCAATGCCAAACATAACTGCCACACTCAGTGCCAAGCGCGTAATTTGGCGTTCTACTTGGCCGCTGTCCTGTCCTGATGCAGAATACAGCGTTACCAGACCCACTGACATAAGTACTAACAGGCTTAAAAACAGCCAACCATCAATATGAATACGCTGTAAAAAACTGGTCTTATTTGGGTTGAGCGTGTTCTTTTTCATTATTCGTCAACCTTGCTAATTTCGGTGTCGAAAACCCGATCACGAAAATAGAAATCCATAATTTTCTTGGCCACAGGAGCGGCATTTTTACTACCGCCACCGGCGTTCTCAAGCACGACGGTTACTGAAATTTCTGGGTTTTCAAAGGGGGCAAAGCCTACATACATGGCATTGTCTCGCAAACGCTCATCTATTTTTTCAGCATCGTATTTTTCATCTTGCCCCACGGAAAATAGCTGTGCAGTACCGGTTTTGCCCGCAGACTGATAGGAGGCGTCAGCAAACGTAAGGCGAGCACCACCTTCTTTACCATGCACTACGTCGTGCATCGCATTCAGTACAATATCGACATTATGCTGGTTTTTAATCTCGATAGGTCGAAGGGTTTTAAGTGGAATAATTTCTACCGAGCTATCTTCATGCATAAACCCGCGAATAATTTGCGGAATTATACGTTCGCCACGATTAACCAATGTGTTCACTGATTGCGATAACTGAATAGGGGTGGTAGACCAGAATCCTTGACCAATACCGACAGGAATGGTGTCACCGATATACCAAGGCTGGTTGAATCGTGCACGCTTCCAGCCTCTGCTAGGCATATTCGCATCAGATTCTTCGTATAAATCGATACCGGTAAAATCACCAAATCCAAATTCGTACATGGCTTCACTGATTTTATCTATCCCCAACTTATAAGCTAAATCGTAGTAATAAATGTCGCAGGAGACTTCTATTGCTTTTGCGATATCTACCTCGCCGTGGCCCCACTTTCGCCAGTCCCGCCATGTATGCGATACGTTGGGTAACTGATAGCGACCATTATCTTGAATCGTATACTCTTCGGTGACTATCCCCTCTTCAAGTCCAATTAAGCCAAGGTGAGGTTTAATGGTAGATGCAGGTGGATACTGGCCTTGAGTGGCGCGGTTTATTAGGGGGCGATCGGGGGAATTTAACAGGGCAGAGTAATTCTTTCTGCTGATACCGTGAACAAACAAGTTCGGGTCGTAACTGGGGTTTGAAAATAACGCCAATACCCCTCCCGTTTTTACATCACTCACGATCACCGCGCCGCGCTGACCTTCCAGTGCTTGCTGGGTGGCAATTTGTAGAGAAAGGTCGATGTTTAATACAATGTCTTTACCGGGCACGGGTGGGTCGACGTTTAACACACGAATTATCCGGCCCTGGTTATTCACTTCCACTTGTTGGTAACCCACTGAACCGTGCAATAGCTCTTCGTGGTATTTCTCTACCCCCAATTTGCCGATGTCGTGGGTGGCAGCATAGTTATCTTCTTGCCCTGCTTCTACCAGCTTTTGGAGGTCTTTCTTATTAATACGCGCCACATAACCTAATACATGGGTAAGGGCTTCTTTATAAGGGTAATGACGAGCTAGTCGCGCTTCAATTTGTACCCCGGGGTACAAATGTTTGCTGGCAGAAAATAATGCAACATCCTCTTCGGATAATTTAGTCCGCAGGGCAATAGGTTTAAAACGTCGTTGGCCTTTTAAGCTGCCATTAAAGCTTTCACGTTCTTCTGGGGTAATGCCCATCAATTGGGTTAAGCCATCTAAGGTGGCGTCTAAATCGTTAGTTTGCTCAGGTGTGATCTCTAAGCTAAATACAGGGCGGTTTTCCGCAAGCAATATGCCGTTTCTGTCATAAATTAACCCACGGTTTGGCGCAACAGGTAATACCTTAATGCGATTCCCGTTTGAGCGAGTTTGGTAAACGTCGTGTTGTTCAACTTGCAGGGAATAAAGGTTATTCAGCACCACGCCTAGCATCATAACAACAATAATAAAGGCGATAGACGCACGTCTGGCAAATAAGTTTGCTTCAGCCGAGTGGTCTCGAATTGCTTGGCGCTTGCGATGCATAAAAGGCTATTCTCTCACTCGCGATGATACGGGTGGTTCTGAGTAACAGACCAAGCGCGGTATAGACTTTCAGAAAGAATAATTCTTACAAGCGGATGAGGAAGCGTAAGTGCAGACAGTGACCATTTTTGTTCAGACACGGCAATACATTCAGGTGCTAAACCTTCAGGTCCGCCAATCAAAAGACTGACATCACGGCCATCCATTTTCCAATTATCTAACAGTTTAGCTAATGTGGGGGTGTCCCAAGGCTTACCAGTGACTTCTAATGTCACTACGCGGTTACCTTTAGGAATAGCGGCGAGCATTTGTTCGCCTTCTTTTTCTAAAATGCGTTTAATATCAGCATTTTTGCCGCGTTTACCAGCGGGAATTTCGGTGAAACTCACCGGTAAATCGGCGGGGAAACGGCGAAGGAATTCATCTACCCCAGTGGTGACCCAGGCGGGCATTTTTGTACCTACGGCGACAATTTGTATACGCACAGTGGGTAAATCCTTTAGAACATCAAACTACCAACAAAGTTAACCGCAGCCCTTTTTATAAGTCTGCGGTTGGCTTTGTTATGACCACAGCTTCTCTAACTGATAGAAATCGCGGGTTTCGTCTTGCATTACGTGCAAAATAACGTCGCCAAAATCTACTAATACCCATTCGCCAGTTTCTTTGCCTTCCACGCTTGTTGGTGCTTCGTCTGCGCTTTTAGCTTCTACTATTACATTCTCAGCAATAGCAACAACATGGCGCTTAGAGTTACCAGAGCAAATAATCATGGTGTCGGTAATGGTTGATTTGCCACGAACATCCAGTTCTATAATATCGCGGCCTTTCATGTCGTCTACTTTATCTTTTACGAACTGCTTGAGTTGTTGACTCTCCAAGTGTTTCCTCACTTATTTGATAATTCTTGGTATAACCGATGTGTATAAATATAGTCTGAGACTGCCTGAGGCAGCCACTTTGCTATTAATGTCGTGGCTTGAAACTTTGCGTCATGCAATGCTGTTTCGTTCATATATGTTTCTTGCAATGTCGATGATGCATCCGTTTGAACGGCGCTGCGCAATTGCGTTGATGAAACAGGGTGTAATGGGGTATCTGCAAGAAATACTAAGCCATTAGGCTGAGCATGTAGTTGCAGAACGTCCTCTGTTTTGTTGGCTTTTAACCACTCAACCAAGTCATCAGGTGGTGTAAATGTATCGCTGTCGCGACGCATTACCACTAGGTGACAGAAATCAAGCAAACGCTCCCACTCAAACCAAGACTTAAGATTATACAGGGAATCGGCGCCAATGAAAAAACAGATTGTCTTATTGTCTCTTTCTTTTAATGCCCGAAGGGTTTTTACCGTGTAAGAAGGTGAAGGTAACGAGAGTTCGATTAGCTCGGGGTACAAGCGTTTATCTTGCTCACAACACAGCTTCACCATGTTGACCCGGTGTTCTTCGCTAACGGCCACTGATTTGTGCGGCGGTAATTTACAAGGCATTAAACCGAGGGCGTCGATATTCAGCGCAGACAATAAATGGAGCGCAGGTGATACATGACCTAAATGGGGCGGGTTAAACGTCCCCCCTAAAATGGCGCGAATAGCCAAAATGTTAGGCTTCCATCAAAGGAAGGTGAAAAATACCCATCGCCATAAACATCATGCATAAGTGGCAAAGCTTCACGAAGGGGCGAGAAATAACGTTTTGTTTAAACGCTAAATCAGCTTGGGTGAGGGCATCCTGAATTTGTAGCAGCTGTTCTATGCTAAGGCGATTTAACGCACTTTGATAGAAGCCCTGCCTGTTGCGCCAAATACCAAACTTTTGCCATTGAATGGCTTCACCATTAGCGGTAGCACTTTTCAATTTCCATAAGACTTCCCATTCACGAATCAGGGCCCAAATAATAATATTTGGCTCTAAGCCTTCACTTTCTAATCGGTAAAGCATTTTCACGCAGCGATTGGCATCGCCGCTTAGCATGACATCTACTAACTGAAACACGTTGTAGCGAGATTGATCTACCATCGCCCGTTCAATCTGTGCTTCAGACACGGACTGTTGAGGGTAAAGTAGGGCAAGCTTATCTATTTCTTGTTTTGCTGCTAGTAAATTACCTTCGCAAAAATCGGCAATCATTTTCATTCCAGCTGCATTAATAGTCAGCTGATGTTGTTTTACTTGATTGCTGATCCATGCACTAAGTTGCCTGCCTTCTAAAGGGTAGCAGAGTACAGAAACGCCCATGTCATCGAGTACTTTGAACCACTTCCCACGCTGTACGTCTTTGCCAATTTTAGGACCATGCACTAGAAGAAGAGTATCTTGAGTTAACCCTTTAGCCACTTCTTGCAGCATTTTGCTGCCTTCTGCGCCGGGTTTTCCTGTAGGAAGTTCTAATTCAATAAACTGTTGGTTTGAAAACAACGACATGCTTTGGGTTGCTTCAAGCAGCTGATTCCATGAAAAGCCAGTGTCGGCCACAAGCACTGTGCGCTCATCAAAACCGTTGGCTTTTGCCGTGGTGCGGATTTGCTCTATCACCTCAAACTTCTGCTGAGGCTCATCACCAAACACCAAGTAACAGGATGCTAATCCTTTACCTATCTCACTGGAAAATTGGTTTGGGTAGACTTGCATGCTTAATTAATCAGCTTAGCAGCAGAGGCTTGGCTTGAAAGCCTACGGATAATAATGTCCGCTGCCTCGGCACGCATTTCATCGAGTACTAATTCGAGTTCTCTTGATTTCGCCAATACTTGATCGGGATCATCTTGATAATCACGCATTACATCGAAGGTAGCCATAATGGCTTCCTCGTCAGGGAATTGAACCCGATAACGCACGGTATAAATCAGTTCGTATTCAGCAACTTGACCCGAAGCGTAAACCGAAAGCAGTCTGCGCTCTAATTTTTCAGGCAGTAAATACAAAGATACGCCGTCGTTAGACGACGTACTATCTTGTTGGTAGACGCCATTTAACCCGTACACAGTAAGGCGGTTGTGAAGCGCTCTTGCAAGAGGTGCATGAGCGCGAGCACTGGTGATAAGCACTGATTTTACATTTTCAGGAAGGCTAGGGGCACTTCTTAAATGAAATCCACAACCGCCAAGTGCAAAAAGTGCACTCAATACCACTGTGTAACGAAGTAAACGGCGCATATTAGTTAGCCACTATGTTGACAAGTTTTCCTGGTACCACAATAACTTTACGTATTGTTTTACCTTCAATAAACGGTTGCACGTTATCTTGTGCTTTGGCCGCTTCTTCAATGGCGTCTTTGCTGGCATCAGCAGCTACGGTCATCTTAGCGCGAACCTTACCGTTAACTTGCACGATAATAAGCTTTTCGTCTTCAACCAAGGCTGCTTTATCGGCGACAGGCCAAGGGGCATGATCGATATCGCTTGTCTGGCCCAATACTTTCCACAATTCATGAGAAATGTGAGGGGTAATAGGGTTAAGTAGCAAGACTAATGACTCTGCAGCTTCACGCATAATGGCAATATCTTGCGCATCTTCTTGTGGTGCTTTTTGAAGATGGTTCAATAACTCCATAATAGCGGCGATAGCGGTATTGAACGTTTGGCGACGACCTAAGTCATCAGAGACTTTTTCAATAGTCTTGTGCACTTCGCGGCGTAATGCTTGTTGGTTCTTATTCAGCGCTTTTGCGTTAAGGGCAACAGGCGTACCTTTTTCAACGTGCTCGGTTACCAGCTTCCAAATACGACGTAAGAAACGGTTAGCACCTTCTACGCCCGAATCTACCCACTCTAGTGTTTGCTCAGGAGGCGCAGCGAACATCGTAAATAAACGCACCGTATCGGCACCATATAGGTCGATAACTTCTTGTGGATCAATCCCGTTGTTTTTCGACTTCGACATTTTAGTCATGCCGCCATGAATAACCGGTTCACCATCGGCGGTTAGCCATGCTTTTACAATACGGCCTTTCTCGTCTTTTTCGGTAGACACTTCAGTGGGTGAGTACCAAGTTTTCTTGCCAGCATCATCTTCGCGGTAGTAAGAATCTGCTAGCACCATGCCCTGACACAACAAACGCTTAAACGGTTCATCAGAATTTACCAAGCCTTCATCACGCAATAGTTTGTGGAAGAAGCGAGAGTATAATAAGTGCAGGATGGCATGTTCGATACCACCGATATACTGATCGACAGGCAGCCAGTAGTTCGATGAAGTAGGGTCAAGCATTGCATCGTGATTTGTAGCGCTTGCATAGCGAGCGTAGTACCACGACGATTCCATAAAGGTATCAAAGGTGTCAGTTTCGCGAAGTGCAGGTTCACCGTTGTAGGTGGTTTTCGCCCATTCAGGATCGGCTTTAATCGGCGATGTAACACCGTTCATTTCCACATCTTCAGGAAGTACTACCGGCAATTCGCTTTCTGGTACAGGAACCGATTCACCATTTTCCAAGTTAAGCATGGGAATAGGTGAACCCCAGTAACGCTGACGGCTTACACCCCAATCTCGTAAACGGTAGTTTACTTTACGTTTACCAAAGCCTTTTTCTTCAAGTGCGGTTGCGATGTTATTAAACGCATCGTCAAACGCTAGGCCATCGAATTTTTCAGAATTTAATAAGGTGCCTTTTTCGGTATACGCAGAGACGGTTAAATCACATTCTTCTTTTGCTTCTGCATCTGGCGCGATAACTTGCTTAATGGTTAAGCCATATTTGGTCGCAAATTCCCAATCACGTTGATCGTGACCTGGTACAGCCATTACTGCGCCTGAACCGTAATCCATCAATACAAAGTTCGCCACCCAAACAGGTAACAATTCGCCAGTTAAAGGATGTACTGCTTGAATGCCCGTATCACAGCCTTTTTTCTCCATGGTAGCCAATTCTGCTTCGGCTACTTTGGTGTTTTTGCACTCGTCAATAAAGGTAGCAAGCTCAGCATTCGTCTTAGCTGCAAATTCCGCTAATGGATGCTGTGCAGCGACTGCCACGTAGGTTACGCCGTAGAATGTATCAGGGCGAGTGGTGTAAACGGTTAAATCGTTTATGTCGCTGCCGTTTTTACCTAAGTTAAAGGTAATGTCTACCCCTTCAGAGCGACCAATCCAGTTCGCCTGCATGGCACGCACTTGATCAGGCCATTCTTCAAGCTGTTCTAAGTCAGCCAACAACTCTTCGGCGTAGTCGGTAATTTTAATGAACCATTGTGGAATTTCTTTTTGTTCCACTAATGCGCCAGAGCGCCAACCGCGACCGTCAATAACTTGTTCGTTTGCCAAAACGGTTTGATCTACCGGATCCCAGTTAACAGTTGAGTTCTTTTTATAAACCAAGCCTTTTTCGTAAAGACGAGTGAAGAACCATTGTTCCCAGCGATAGTAGTCTGGCTTACAGGTTGTTACTTCGCGATCCCAGTCGTAACCAAAACCCAAAGAGCGAAGCTGAGTTTTCATGTAATCAATATTGGAATAGGTCCAATTGGCAGGCGCAGTATTATTATTAATCGCGGCGTTTTCTGCTGGAAGACCGAAAGCATCCCAACCCATAGGTTGGAGAACGTTTTTACCCTGCATGCGCTGATAACGGCTAATAACATCACCAATGGTGTAGTTACGCACGTGACCCATATGCAAGCGACCACTTGGGTAAGGGAACATAGAGAGACAGTAGAACTTCTCTTTTTCTACATCATCATTTGCTTGAAATGAGTTGTTTTCTTCCCAGTATTGCTGAACACGTTGTTCTATATCTTTCGGGTTGTACTGATTTTCGGCCATGAAACTTAGGCTTCCGCATTATTAGAGTTAAAACGTTCATGAAACCTGCTCCCCCAAATTTCATTGTGGGGTGTGACTCGTCGTTGGACAGAATCACAATATTGCAGGTTTAACTTGCATGTAGCCGCATAGAATAACCCAGCGCTACACTTAGCCTCAATAGCTAGTGCTAGGTTAGCACGACTTTTTTGTGACTACTTGTTGAAAAAGTAAGCGTATTGGCAAAGGTTTCACTTGATAGCGGTTTCGTACATAAAAATTAATAGCCGTGATTGTTCGTTAATTCATCGATTAGAGGCCCGAAACAGTGCTTTACGGCATAAGGGTTTGACACACTACTTAAATAGGGTTTCACTTACCCTAAAGCACAATAAATAGAACACTATGCCAGGCGAAAGCACCACTATGGCCCTAGATCCAATTGACCTAACCCCAACCATCAATCGAAAAGCAGTGAATGCTGCCTTAAAAGACGATGAAGCCCTAAATGCCACATTTATAGGGCAGGAGCGCGCGCGAGAAGCGTTAACCTTCGGTCTTGGCATTAACGCGAAAGGTTATAATCTTTATGTGATGGGTGAACCGGCTACGGGTCGCTTTACCTTGGTAAAAGATTACATTGAACGCCAAGTAGCCGTGCTGCCTGCACCCGATGATTGGTGTTATATCAATAACTTTGATGAAGAGCGCGAGCCAGTAGCCCTTCGTTTTCCGCCAGGTGGCGGTAAAGCATTTCAAAAAGACATCACTAGCTTAATTGATGACGTGCTCGATACCTTTCCGGTGGCATTTGATAACCCAGGTTATCAGCGCCGTAGAACCAGCATTTCTCGCGAGTTCGATCAAAAATACGATAGCGCCATTGATGCGGTAGAGCGTTTCGCAAAAGCTAATGAAGTGGCAATGAATGAAGACGGGGGCACTATCACGTTTTCACCTATTGTTGATGGTAAACCCATTAGCGATGCCGAATTTGCAACGGCTAGCGACGAAAAGCGCCAATTCTTTTACAACTTGATAGACGAGCTAGAAAATAGACTAAGTGAAAGTTTATTAAGTTTACCGTCGTGGAAGCGTGAAAATTCAGAGCGCTTGCGTGAGCTAGATAAGCAAACTGCCGAGCAAGGCATTAAGCCACTTTTAAAGGTACTAGAGCACAAATACGCGTCAGATTTAGGCATTTTAAAATACTTAAAGCAGCTTAAAACCGCACTTGTGAATGCTATTTTACTTATTTTGGCTGAAGAGCAAAAAGACGAAAAAAGTGATGAATTCGATAAACGCTTATTCTTAGAAGAGCAATTTCTGCCTAATGTATTGGTTGCGAATCGTCTAGATGACTCCGCGCCAGTAATCTATGAGCCAAACCCAACGTATCAAAACCTGTTCGGGAAAATTGAATACACCAATATTCACGGTAGTGTTTACACTAATTACCGAATGATTCGCCCTGGTGCATTACATCGTGCCAATGGCGGTTATTTGCTGCTTGATGTCGACCAGTTAATAGAACAGCCCTATGTGTGGGATACCCTAAAGCTGGCGGCGAAATCTGGTAGTTTGAAAATGGATTTACCCCAGCAAGATGTCGGTATGGTAAATGCGATTACATTAAACCCTCAGCCCATCGATTTAAACGTGAAGATAGTGCTGCTAGGGTCGCGAGACTTGTATTACACCTTGCAAGATTACGATGATGAATTCGATGAGCTGTTTCGTGTGCTGGTCGATTTCGATTTAGAAATTCAGGTGACTCGACAAGCTTTGTTCGATTTTGTGGGTAAAGTGCGCAAACACATTTTAGCGCTTAACTTAACTGGTATTACCGCCAATGCTATGTGCCGCTTAGTCGAATATTCATTGCGCATGGCTGAACACCAAGAAAAGCTTTCAGCACATTTTGCTGAAGTGATTGAGTTGGTGAATGAAGCCCATTATTTTTGCGTAAAGTCAGGTAGTGAAACCCTAGAGCTTGACCATTTGCGCACCGCACTTAGTGCTAAAAAACGCAGAACCGGGCGAGTAAGCCAAACTCTACTTAATGATATTAAAGAAGGGCATGTACTTATTGCTACCGACGGCAAAGCCATAGGTAAAGTGAATGGACTTACGGTGCTAGATATTGGTGACACTGCTTTTGGTACGCCTGCGCGCATTACCTCTACGGTATTTGCTGGCGCAAGTGGCGTGGTTGATATTGAACGTGAAGTAGAGCTAGGCCAACCGATTCACTCAAAAGGCGTGATGCTATTAACAGGGTATTTAGGTTATAAATACGCTCAGCACTTCCCGCTAACCTTGTCGGCTAATATTGCGTTGGAGCAGTCGTACGGGCACATCGATGGTGATAGTGCGTCATTAGGAGAATTGGTGGCGTTAATTTCTGCGTTAACCGAAATTCCATGCGTACAAACCCTCGCTATTACAGGCTCAATTAACCAGTATGGCGAAGTGCAAGCGGTGGGTGGGGTGAATGAAAAAATTGAAGGCTTCTTCGACTTATGTCAGCACCGCGGCTTAACGGGTACACAAGGTGTGGTCATTCCTAAATCGAATGCAATCAACTTGGTATTAGATGCCACTGTCATTGATGCGGTGAAAAAAGGCTTGTTCCACATTCATACTGTAGAAACGGTAGATGATGCCTTGACCGTATTGATGGGGCAAGATGCCGGTACATTAAGTAGCCGAGGTCGTTACCCCAAAAACACCATTAACTATCATGCAGTGAATCGTTTATACAATATTGCACTCATGGTTAACGGTGGCGACGGCGAATAAGCGCTTTCATTCGCCGGTCGCTCAATGCTGCACCCGTTCAGGCCGCTCGGTCTTTTCGTAAGAGAGTTTGAGCATCAATTTGATGCTCTTTGTTGTTATAGCAATACAGCCAATTATTTTGGCGGCATTCTTAAGCCGCCGTCTAAGCGAATAGTCTCACCATTTAAATAGTTATTTTCGGCAATATGCAGCACCAATTTACCGAACTCTTCAGGCAAACCTAAGCGTTTAGGAAATTGAACGTTACTAGAAAGAGCGTCTTGTACTTTTTCTGGCATGGCAAGCAGCATAGGTGTTCCCATTACCCCTGGCGCGATAGTGTTAACCCGAATGCCTAGCGGGGCAAGATCTCTCGCCATAGGTAGGGTCAGCGCAATAATGCCGCCTTTGCTTGCTGCGTAAGCGGTTTGTCCTATTTGCCCTTCATAGCCTGCTACAGAGGCTGTATTAATGATAACGCCTCGCTCGCCTTCCTCATTCAATGGGGCTTGTTCCGCCATGGCTGCCGCCACAAGACGCGCCACATTAAAGCTACCTACTAAATTAATATCAATCGTGTTTTGAAAGTCACCTAAGGGGGCTGGATTACCATCTCGGTCCAGTAAACGCTTTGCAGGGGCAATACCGGCGCAGTTTACGCACAGAGAAAGCGTGGAAAAACGAGAAAGGCATTTATCTATCGCATGGGTAATGTCGTCTTCGCTTCTTACGTCAACCTTAACAAACAAGGTATGTTCAGCACCGAGTTCTTCTACACGTTGCTTACCCATGTCTTCATTTAAATCGAGCAAACACACATTGGCACCAGCAGCACGAAGGGCAATGGCAGTAGCATGACCAAGACCGGAGCACCCACCAGTAACTATGGCAGTTCGGTTTTCAAGTGACTTTTGTTGCAAATAGGGAGTTTTAAGCGAGTCGGGAATAGGCTTGGTTTCTATCATAGGGTTTCCGCGTAGGTTCCGTATTATTGTTTGTTAATTTATGTCCACAACGACATTATCATGTTTGTTAACATAATATTAACGGGAATACGGTACGAAAACTATGGCGCCGGCAAAAACCGGCACCACGGCATGACTTATTTTGGCAACTGAATTTTACGCTCTTCACTCGGACGGTAAAGAATAAGCGTGTGTCCAATTACTTGTAGCTTTTCTGATTTAGTTTCGCGAACAATCGCATCCATGATGAGCGATTTTTCTTCACGATCATCAGTGGGAACTTTAACTTTTATCAGTTCATGGAAATTTAATGCGTTGTCGATTTCCGCAACAACACCTTCAGTAAGGCCGTTTGAACCTAGCTGTACGATAGGCTTTAGCGGGTGCGCTAGGCCTTTTAAAAATTGTTTCTGTTTATTTGAAAGTTTCATGTAGTCAATTTTCTTACAATTAATCTATAAATTTAAGCTTGAATTAACGTATTCTAACGCCATCTTCTCTACAATCCTAATGACAATGTATTGGAATGACAAAAAAGAAGCACTCTGCCAGCAGTAAACGTTGGTTAACAGAACATTTTAACGACCATTATGTGCAAAAAGCGCAGAAGCAGGGTAAGCGTTCGCGTGCCTTCTTCAAATTGGAAGAAATTCAGCAAAAAGACAAACTTATCAGCAAAGGTAACACAGTAGTGGACCTTGGTGCTGCGCCAGGAGGCTGGTCTCAACTCGCTTCTGAACTGGTAGGAGACGACGGGCAAGTTATTGCATGCGATATTTTACCGATGGATTCTATTGTTGGCGTTGACTTTTTGCAGGGTGACTTCAGAGATGAAGCTGTTTTGAATGCGTTATTGAACAGAATTGGTGGGAACACCGTAGATATAGTGTTGTCTGATATGGCACCGAACCTGTCTGGAAATGCATCCGTAGATCAAGCTGGCTCGATGTACTTGTGTGAATTGGCGCTGGATATGTGTCATCAAGTACTCAAACCAGGTGGAGGTTTTATGATTAAAGTCTTCCAAGGAGAAGGCTTTGATACTTTTCTACGTGCATTGCGTGACTCGTTCACAACCATAAAAACACGTAAGCCAGACTCATCGCGTTCACGGTCTCGTGAAGTGTATTTGGTGGCTCTTGGGTACAAAGTGTAGTACGCTTTGAGTAAGCGATTTTCGTTGCGAAAGTTTATATGTGTAAGGGAAGCACTCGTTGTTTTATCTTTCACAAGTATATTCTTTCGGATTTTTAGAGGTTAGTAGCATTGAGCGATATGGCAAAAAATTTAATCTTATGGTTGGTTATCGCCGTTGTGTTGATGTCTGTATTTCAGAGCTTTTCACCTGGTGAATCGTCGAAAACACAGACCGACTACACAACATTTTTAAGAGAAGCTGAGCAGGGTAACATCCGTGAAGTTCGCATTGATAATAGCGGCGAAATTCGTGGTACCCGACGTTCAGGCGAAACATTTCAAACGTACGTACCGTATTTTGATGACAAGTTAGTTTCTGACTTGGTCAAAAACGATGTGCGCGTATACGGTGAGCCGCCAGAAGAACAATCATTTCTCACATCTATTTTCATTTCTTGGTTCCCAATGCTTCTGCTTATTGGTGTATGGATTTTCTTCATGCGTCAAATGCAAGGTGGCGGTGGTCGCGGCGCTATGTCTTTCGGCAAAAGCAAAGCTCGCCTTTTAGGTGAAGACCAAATCAAAACCACATTTGCTGATGTTGCAGGTTGTGACGAAGCAAAAGAAGATGTGACTGAACTGGTAGACTTCTTACGCGACCCATCTAAGTTCCAAAAATTAGGCGGTAAAATTCCTAAAGGCGTCCTGATGGTTGGTCCTCCTGGAACGGGTAAAACCTTGCTTGCAAAAGCAATTGCTGGTGAAGCCAAAGTACCGTTCTTTACCATTTCAGGTTCAGATTTCGTGGAAATGTTTGTGGGTGTTGGTGCATCGCGTGTTCGTGACATGTTCGAGCAAGCGAAAAAAGCAGCGCCTTGTATCATTTTCATCGATGAAATTGATGCGGTAGGTCGTCAGCGTGGCGCAGGTTTAGGTGGTGGTCATGATGAACGTGAACAAACACTAAACCAGATGCTTGTTGAGATGGATGGATTTGAAGGTCATGAAGGCATTATTGTTATTGCCGCGACTAACCGTCCAGATGTTTTAGACCCTGCATTGTTACGTCCAGGTCGTTTTGACCGTCAAGTAGTTGTTGGTTTACCTGACATCCGTGGTCGTGAACAGATTCTTAAAGTTCATATGCGCAAAGTACCTGTGTCCGATAACGTTGAAGCAAGTGTTATTGCTCGTGGTACGCCAGGTTTCTCTGGTGCTGACTTAGCTAACTTGGTTAACGAAGCTGCTTTATTCGCTGCACGTGGTAATAAACGTCTAGTGGCGATGGAAGAGTTTGAGAAAGCGAAAGATAAGATCATGATGGGCTCTGAGCGTAAGTCTATGGTGATGACTGAGGAAGAAAAGACCAACACGGCTTACCACGAAGCAGGGCATGCAATTGTTGGTCGCTTGGTTCCAGAGCACGATCCTGTTTACAAGGTTTCTATTATTCCTCGTGGGCGTGCGCTGGGTGTCACTATGTATCTTCCAGAACAAGACAAGTACAGCCACAGTAAACAGCATTTAGAAAGTATGATTTCTAGTTTGTATGGTGGACGTATTGCTGAAGAAATGACCCTTGGCGAAGCTGGCGTAACTACTGGCGCTTCAAACGATATTGAACGCGCATCTGATATTGCGCGGAAAATGGTGACGCAATGGGGCTTGTCAAGCAAGATGGGGCCATTGCTATACGCAGAAGAAGAAGGCGAAGTGTTCTTAGGTCGTTCTTCATCTAGCTCAATCAGAATGTCAAACCAAACTGCTTTAGCAATTGATGAAGAAGTTAAAGACATCATCAATCGCAACTACGCACGAGCTGAAAAGATCTTAAAAGATAACGCAGATATTCTGGAAGCCATGAAAGATGCGTTAATGAAGTACGAGACTATCGACGCGAAGCAAGTTGATGATTTGATGGAACGTCGCGAAGTTCGTCCTCCTGCAGATTGGGATGATCGTCGTCCTTCTGATGGTGACAAGCCAAGCGGCGGTAAACCTACTCGCGAAGGCGAAATTACTAACGATGGTGTTGATAAGCCGTCTGTTGGTAAACCAGGTGACTTACCTAGCTAGAAATTGATATAAAGTTAATAAAACGCCAGTATTTCTGGCGTTTTTTATTTGTGCAGTGATAATTTTTTTAATGATCGATACCACGCCGAGCTGGCAGATTGATTTTAAGAGTAAGTAGATGCAGTTTTCTTCCCACACACTAGACTTATCCCGCCCACAGGTGATGGGTATTTTAAACGTCACACCCGACTCCTTTTCTGACGGCGGCAAACACGCGCTTCTTGAGAGTGCGGTAACGCATGCTGAAAAGATGCTATCTCAAGGTGCCACGTTAATAGATGTAGGCGGTGAGTCGACTCGTCCTGGTGCAGCCGCCGTTTCACTAGATGAAGAACTAGGCCGTGTTATTCCAGTAATTGAGGCGTTGCGTGCTAATACCGATTGCATTATTTCAGTAGATACCAGTAAAGCTGAGGTCATGACGCAAGCGGTTAACGCTGGGGCTGGGCTCATTAATGATGTAAGAGCTTTGCAAGAACCCGGTGCACTATCGGCAGCGGCAAATGCGAATGTGCCAGTGTGTTTAATGCATATGCAAGGCCAGCCTAAAGATATGCAGCAGCAGCCTCATTACAAAGACGTGGTCGCTGACGTTGAACAATTTTTATTAGCAAGAGCATCTAAGTGCATAGAGGCTGGTATTAAAAAAGAGCAAATTTTGTTCGACCCTGGTTACGGTTTTGGTAAAACCCTTGAACATAACTATGCACTGGTTAAACACCTCCCAAGCATAATGGCGCTGGGCTATCCGGTGCTAGTGGGTATGTCTCGTAAATCAATGATTGGCAATTTGTTAAATAGAAATGTGGATGAACGCTTGGCGGGAAGTATTACCCTCGCTACAATTGCAGCACAGCAAGGTGCGCATATTATCCGCGTTCACGATGTACAGGAAACGGCGGACGCAGTTAACATTGTTAATATGCTAACAACAATAGAATAAGGAACCTTCATGGGGCAGCGTAAATATTTCGGCACTGATGGCATACGCGGTAAAGTGGGCGAAAGTAATATTAATCCCGAATTTGTCATTAAGCTTGGTTGGGCAGCAGGGAAAGTGCTTGCCGGACGAGGCACTAATAAAGTACTTATTGGCAAAGACACCCGTATATCTGGCTACATGCTAGAGTCTTCTTTAGAGGCAGGCTTATCTGCTGCAGGTATTGATAGTGGCTTGCTTGGTCCTATGCCTACACCGGCTATTGCTTACCTAACGAAAACATTTCGTTCAGAAGCTGGTATTGTCATTAGTGCTTCTCATAATCCTTATTACGATAATGGGATTAAGTTCTTCTCTGCAGATGGTTTCAAGTTAGATGATGACATTGAGCTTGCTATTGAAGATATGCTTGATAAGCCGATGACTTGTGTGGCATCGGATAAACTTGGAAAAGCCACCCGTATTAATGATGCGGCCGGCCGTTATATCGAGTTCTGCAAGGGTACGTTCCCTTCTGATTTATCCTTAACTGGTTTGAAGATAGTTGTAGACTGTGCCCATGGCGCTACCTACCATATCGCGCCGAATGTATTACGCGAGCTTGGTGCTACAGTTGTTGAAATTGGGACTGCACCAAACGGCCTTAATATCAATGAGGGTGTTGGCGCCACATCAATGGATGCGATAGTTGAAAAGGTAAAAGAAACTAACGCACATCTTGGTTTTGCCCTTGATGGTGATGGCGATCGAATTATGATGGTCGATCATTTAGGCAATGTTATAGATGGTGACCAAATTGTTTATATGATTGCCCGCGATGCGCTTAAAAATGGTCGTATGCAAGGCGGTGTTGTAGGCACATTAATGAGCAACCTTGGTTTAGAGATCGCCTTTAGCAAGCTAGGCGTTCCTTTTGCACGAAGCAAAGTAGGGGACCGCTATGTCATGGAAATGCTTCAGCAAAAAGGCTGGGCAATTGGTGGTGAGAACTCGGGTCACATTCTGAATTTGGCCACCTCTTCTACCGGCGACGGCATTATTGCTGGCTTACAAGTTATCGCTGCAATGTTACGCTCAGACTTAGATTTACACGATTTAAGCAATGGCTTTGATATGTATCCTCAGTGTTTAGTCAACGTGCGTTATCAAGATGCTAGTCAAGATTATCTAGCCCACGCTGATGTGCAAGGCGCTAAACAAGAAGCAGAGGCTGCATTAGGTAAGAAAGGCCGCGTTTTATTACGTAAAAGCGGAACTGAACCTCTTATTCGCGTTATGGTAGAGTCTGATAATGAAGGGCATTCTTCCAAGTGGGCAGAGCATATTGCTGAAACTGTTCGTAAAGTCGCCAATTAGTTGGCAGAACTGGAAATTTCGCGTTTTATACTTGTATATTTTTACTGGAATCGTTAATATCACGCCCGCTTTAAGACAGGGCTAAGGTCTGCATTGTGAATAACAATAAAAGAAAGCCGCTGGTAGCGGGCAATTGGAAAATGAACGGTAATCGTTCTCTAGTCACTACTTTCAACGATGCATTTGAAAATAATGCACTTGTTAATGTTGACGTAGTTATTTGTCCTCCTGCTTTATATCTTTCAGCCTTTTCTACTCAAGCTTTTGCGCTGGGTGGTCAAGATGTTAGTCATCTTGATAATGGCGCTCACACGGGTGACCTTTCCGCTGACATGCTCAGTGAACTTGGTTGTACGTACGCCATAGTAGGGCACTCAGAGAGAAGAGACGACCACGGCGAAAGCAATAGCTTAGTGGCCAAGAAAGCAAAGAAATCAATTGCAAGTGGATTAACCCCAATTATTTGCGTGGGTGAGTCACTTGATATTAGAGAAAGTGGTCAGGTTGAGTCTTTTATTGGCGAACAACTTGATGCATTAGTTAACGGTTTAACCGTTGAAGAGCTTTCTAAATCGGTACTTGCTTACGAGCCTGTTTGGGCGATAGGTACTGGAAAGACAGCTTCACCTGAACAAGCGCAAGACGTACATGAATTTATTCGTGGATACTTTGCAAAAGTAGACGCAGAGCTTGCTCAAGGGTTACGAATTTTATACGGCGGCAGTGTTAAAGCAGATAACGCTAAAACATTGTTTGCACAACAAGACGTAGATGGTGGCCTCATTGGTGGCGCCAGCTTAAAGACAGAAGATTTTATTTCAATTTGCCAAGCGGCAAACTGACGAGGTAATTATGGTTTACGAAGTGCTACTGGTAGCATATTTAATTGTTGCATTGCTGTTGATTGGTTTTGTTCTTATTCAACAGGGTAAAGGTGCAGATATGGGCGCTTCTTTTGGTAGCGGCGGCTCAAATACGGTTTTCGGTTCAGGTGGTTCTGGTAACTTCATGACTCGTACTACAGCCATTCTTGCAGGCTTGTTCTTCTTTATCAGCCTTACATTAGGCGCGATGACAGCAAACCGCGAAAGTGCAGAAGACGAGTGGGATAATTTAGAAGTACCAGCGGCTGTTGAAGCACCAATACAAGCGCCAGCTGATATGGACGTTCCTGTTATGGATTCGCCTGCAGAAGATGCAGCAACGGAGAATGACATTCCAATGGGTGACGCTTCTAATGCTGAAGTCACCGAAGGTGATGTACCTAAGGCTAACGCTGACGATTCAGACGTACCTAACTAAGATTTTTGCGGAAGTGGTGGAATTGGTAGACACGCCATCTTGAGGGGGTGGTGAGCATAGCTCGTGCGGGTTCAAGTCCCGCTTTCCGCACCAACTTTAAAAACCGGTTTTTAGCCGGTTTTTTTGTGTCTGTAAATTTTTAACAAAATGAGGAATTACACCAACCTCGCGACTATAAGTATTGCGGTATTTGGGCTATGCTACAAACTCAATTAGAAAAAGTGAATGTACGTATTATGTATAGAACGGTGCGCTGGGAGCGGTAGGTTGCAAATATCACTTCGACAAAGTCTTTTTAGAACCCTCCTTGGCGGGATTTTTATAGCCTCACTCCTCATTGTTGCTGGGGTTTGGAAGTCAGCCAACAACTTAGTTAAACAAAATATTAGTCAAGATATTGCTGTTACCGAAAAGGTGCTGCATAGGCTAATTGAAGATCGCCAAGCTATCATTAAAAGCGTCTCAAACGTACTCCTTCGGTCTTACGATTTTCGCCAAGCAGTGGGGACCTCAGATTTACCCTCTATACAAACTGCATTAGAAAGTTATGCATCGCGAATTAATTCCGATGTGATTGCATTAGTGAATTTAGATCACACCATTGTTGCTTCTCATAGTGCCTTATTTAAACCGGGTGAAACCTTAGAGGCGAGCACCGCTTTGGTTGCGAAAGGCTACGAAAGCGGCTTTTTCCTTATTAACGACTCATTAATTCAATTAAACCTCTATAAAGTAGAGATTCCCACATTACGCTATTACATGATTATCGGTGTGGAGTTTGACGAAACATTACTACAAGAATTAAAAAATCTTGTTGATGCTGAAATTATTATCACCAATATCACTGACAATATGCCGATTGCATCAACACTTTCGCCAGAGCAAGTAGAATCAGTTTTAACAAGTGATCCTACGCCTTCTTGGGTTGATGTTACATTCAAGCAAAAAAACACCTACATTAGCCGTGAAGTTAGCCTAGTGTCGATGTCGGAACTTCCTGTACGTATTACTATTGCCGTTGATGTATCAGATGCCTTTCAGGCGTTTACTGACATCCAATTAAGTATTCTCGTGTTAACCCTAGTTGCGGTTCTGGTGGCGTTGGGGTTCTCAATGCTACTGGCTAGAAATGTGAGTAGTTCTGTTTCTAATCTTGTGGAAGCCGTTAACCGCGTAGCTGGAGGAGAATATGGCGCTACACTAGATAAACCATCAAAGTTACGTGAAATTAGTGAGCTCGCCACTGCAGTGGATAGCATGCAAGAGAGCATTCAAAACCGAGAGAAGCATATTCGGTACCAAGCACAGCACGACGTGCTAACCGGCTTGTTTAATCGCAATTATGTTGAAGGCTATTTTGATGGGAAAATGTCTGAAAATGTAAATTTACAGGTTGTTGCTATCACCATTATTGGCTTTAGAACCACTAACGACCTTTATGGGTATTCTAACGGTGACAACACGCTTAAGGCTCTTGCTACGCGTTTGCTTCGTTGGCCTGGTACATCTGCACGTTTGGCGGGGGGAGAAATTCTCTATATTACCGATACCGCGTTAGATGAAAATCAACTCGAAACGTTTAAACACATTTTAGAGCAGCCCGTCGAGAGTAACCTAATCTCCATCCCAGTCAAAGTGGCGATGGCCGTGTTGTCTTGCCCTCAGGATGCCACCAACTCAGAAGAACTATTTCGTAAAGTTAATATTGTTACCGACGAAGCTATTCACTCTAATGCATGGTGTGTTCACTATCGGCCCGAACTTGAGGCTAAGTACGTTAGGCGTTTGACCATTACTACCGAGCTTAAGCGGGCGCTTTCTAGCAATCAAAGCGAACTTTCAATGGTGTATCAACCTAAAATTGATCTCAGCACGATGAAAGTATGCAGCATGGAAGCGCTAATAAGGTGGAACAACAAAACACTTGGCTTCGTACCACCAGATGAGTTTATTACTATTGCTGAACAGGCAGGCCTAATTGAACAAGTCACGACATGGGTTATGCAACGAACCATTGCTGATTTGTCGTACTTTAGGCAGAAAGGTTATGGCTTTACTGTTGCGATGAATTTATCAACTCAAGATATTCAAAATAAGCCGTTACTCGATAAATTGGTTTCTATACTTACCGACGCAGCACTTTCTCCCGATGCCCTAGAGCTAGAAATCACAGAGAGCGATTTGGTGGCCGATGCGTCGCTTGCTATTGAAAACTTAAACGCGTTAACGAGCAGGGGGTTTCACTTTGCTATTGACGACTTTGGCACTGGTTACTCTTCGCTTGCCTATTTGAAGAACCTGCCTGTCGATACAATCAAAATTGATAAAAGCTTTATATTGTCGTTAGCAATCGATGATAACGATAAACAAATAGTGCATACCGTGCTGGGATTAGCCACTGCTTTCGACTTAAAAGTGGTCGCAGAAGGGGTAGAAGACGAGATGTCGCTCAATATTTTGAAAGAATGGGGCTGTGATATTGCGCAAGGTTACTTCATTAGCCGACCATTAGCGAAGGATGCGCTAGAAGAGTGGTTAGAAAATTCACCTTTAGGCGAATAGACGGGAACCGGTAAATTCCTTATTGTTGGCAGTATATATGCATTATAAAAATAAAGCCTGCTCAAAACCGTAAGATATTGCCGTTTGAGTGGGTAAACTGTGAAATTACTTCAAAAACAAGGATATTATTATGGACATTATTCGCATTATACTTTCAATTTTACTGCCTCCTCTAGGTGTGTTCTTACAAGTTGGTATTGGCGCTCAGTTTTGGATAAACATCCTTCTAACATTGTTTGGCTATTTCCCTGGTGTTATCCACGCCGTGTACATTATTGCTAAACGATAGTTAATTTTACTAAGTTTTAGTAAACCAAGTACTAAAAGAAAGGCCAGTCTATGACTGGCTTTTTTGTATCAGTAAGATTTATGTAAAACGCACGCCTAGTGAGGCGCGAGTTCTTTTGCCATTTCTTCTTGGTAAGCGTCGGCAAGTTTATTCTTTTGAGAATCGTTAAGAAGTCGGCCAGCAACTTGAAAAAATTCTTGCTCTTCGTCAGCAAGGTGATGCTCAACTTTTTCTTGGAGAGATTTTAAGTGACGTAGCCACCCGGGTGAGTCCATTTTGGTATCATCCAATTTTTCGATAAGCTCATCAATCTCGTGATGCTCTGCAATACCATGGCGGGTTAAATCTACCGCTTCATCTTTTTTAAGCAGCGGAGAATAAAAATGACGTTCCTCAGCCACTGCATGACTTTCAAGCTGATCCTTCAACTCTTGGTAGTATTCACGGCGAGCAGCGGTGTCTCCGCTGGTCTCAGCGAGTATTTTAAGTAACAATCGTTGCTTCTCATGATCTTGGCGTAGTGCTTCAAAAATTTTCATCGGTAATCCCTCAACTAGTTGTACTGAATATGTGGCGTTAAAAGCACCTTAACTAATGCCAGAAGTGTTCCACTATATTGAGTTCACTAAGTCATTGTAAATGCAGCTTTTAGCGGTTATTTATTATTTCAATACATAAGGAACCGCTTAAATAATGCATTTCTTACATAGGGTTTACAGTAATCTTTACCTAACGCTATTGCGCTATGGATTAACTATTATTTTGCGTGTGGTCGATGCCAGTTAATACTCGTAAACTTGCAGGGTGTGTAGTGATACTAATTTCACTTGCACTGAAAATCTCACCATCAACCGCATAAGATACTTCTTCGTCAAAATAAAGAGATATCGATGGGGTTTGTTTGTGCCTAATACTGTCTGAGCTGGTTTTATATTCTTCAGGCCCAAAGACTAGCTCTGCCAAAGAGAGTAATTGTCGGTCGGATGAATCCTGTGGGGTTAGCCAGGTGATATCTAATTTACCATCAGTCACATCGGGTAAATTTCCGCCTTGCGCAAGTGCTGTGGTAATTGGCGCGGCATTAGCGATGACTAAGCTTGGCGTTTCCAAGTGCTGAGATTCTTCATTATCAAATTTCACCTGAAAACTAAGGTTGTCATTTTTTCCTATGGCTTCCCACAGTCCCTTAAGGTAGGCAAACTGTCCGCCCGAGTCTTTCTCACCCCGTCCCGCGGCAGATATCATATGTTCTTCAAAGCCCACTGCAGCAACCAGCAACATCATTCGGCCATTACACCGGGCAGTATCGATATCTGCCGTTTTACCGTCAATAATGACGTCACACGCGGTACTAATAGGAACAATTTTACTGGCATAACCATGGAGTACCTGACAAAGGGCATTGGCCGTACCAAGGGGAATAACCCCTAAAGTGACATTCTTATCGGTAAGGGCATTGGCCACCTCCGTAATGGTACCGTCGCCACCACAAGCTACGATAATTTGTGCCCCATCGGCTAAGGCTTCTTTAGCCAAGACTTCACCGTTTATTTCTTCGGTTGTTTCTTTAACGGTAACTTTGAATTTTTCGTTTAGTCTTGCCAGAATATCCGCTTTTTCAACTTCCCATTTACCTCCGCCGGCAACAGGGTTGGCAATAAGGGTAAGACGCTTAGTTAATGACAAGCTTCCGCCATTCTTTATTTTTTCAAGTGCTGCTAACTGATGTTTATTTAGCCTGGCTGTCGAACGAACCGATTGAATTTTATCCATTGCATCTAGAATGGATAGGGAAGGATCCCTGGCCAGTAGGTAGGCGGCTAGCACTAATACAGATCGGCCTCTACCCAGTGCACAATGCACAACTACATTCTTACCTTCAACGAGTTGTTGATCTAACCAGTTAATCGCAAGGGTTAGTTGTTCTTGAGTGGGGCTGGTATGGTCAAGAACAGGGATGTTCAAATAATCAAAATCTAATTGATAGGCGGTCCAGTCTAAGCCATCGAATTCGGCAGTAACGTCTAAAATAGCGTTAATGTTATTGTTTTTCAGCATATCAACATGCTGTGAAGACATGCGACAACCTAAATAAAGTTGATCATCAATTTTTTGAAAAGGGGGAACCTTGTCGGTACGTCTTGCATACTCATTGTATAGCCAGCTCCCCATTAAGAATGGAACGAAGACCCACCGAATATAAATAGGGATCGAACCATCTTCACGTTTTCTGAACAATGCAGGATAGTTAAGCAAGTAGGCGCTACTAACTGCAATAAGTGAGAAACTGATCCAAGCAAAGATGACAGAGAGCCATAGTGTTGGGCTAAACCACGTTAGCACTAATGCTAAAATTGCGCCGAGTACATAATATTTAACCATCTTCATACTGTTCACATTTCCTTTGTTCAAACATTCAGTTTATTTATACAGTGGTTCCGCCAATTTTGTTTATTACTAAGAAGCATCTATGAAGGTAGAATGAAAATAATAATCAAAAATTACATTTTGTTTAAACTTTATAAGTGAACTGGGTGATAGATAGCGCCGTACAGGTTCCATCAGATTTTCCACAGCATTCAGTATTTACATGAACGGGCGAATTCAATGTCGAACAGTTTCATTATCAAATTGGTAAACTTTTTATGGTTTCAAACCATTTGGTGGTTAGTGGTTTTATACCAAAACACGTTCTTGGTTTTGGGTTTACTGATCGCGTGGCTTATTTATTCACCGTTGCGAAAGTCAGATAGTAAAATAATGATAGCAGTGCTTTTGCTAGGTACTGTGGTGGACTCACTTTTGATGGTGACAGGGGTATTTGGCTTTGAGCGCGGTGCTTGGTTCAGCGGTGGCGCATCTCATTTGATAATACCTATTTGGCTAGTGTGTCTGTGGGCCGCATTAGGAGGGGCGATTCAGCATAGCCTAAGTGCGTTTGCTGATAAGCCATTACTTGCAATGTTTGGCGGTGCAGTCTTCGCCCCGCTCAGTTATTTCGGTGGGCAAAAGTTTGGTGCTGTCACCTTTGGATATTCACCCCTAGTTACGGGGTTAATTTTAGCAATGGTATGGGGGGTAGTATTTCCAACGTGTTTTTTACTGGCGAAAAAATTAACGGCTCACCATGAATTGAGCCAAGACCATTAAGCCTAGCCACTCCCTTAGTCTGTGATTAAAGGGAGTTAGCCGCTAATTTCGGTTTTAGCAGTTCTTTAGCAGTTCTCAAGCAATCCTTAAGGGGCTGTAAAGCGGTATTAGCGTATCGCTTCTACCACATTCTTGCTTCGCGAATGTAAAAACGATGCAATGTCAGACGCCGATTGGCTCTTTTTCAAGTTAATAACCACGGCCACATGGTTTCTTCTAATAGCATGTCTTACCGCTTGCACTATTTCTGAACGGTCGGGGCGCAGGCCAACTAAGCCTGCTACGAACAAACCAGTAAAGATGCCTGGGCTTATCAGCGCGATATATGTAAATAGTGGGTTTTGTTTCGTTAGCTCAGGGCCAAACGAAACCAAAAGAAATGCTGCTAGCATGCCTACAAGAAAACCTACACCACCAAGCAATAAGTGAGAGTGCCACAAGTTTTTGCCTATGCTTCTACTTTCTCGTTCTAGCTTCTCACTCGCTTCAGTATCGCTTGCGTCGATAAAGGCAACTTGATCAGTACTGACGTCAGTTGAATTTGCCAGTTGTTGAATGGTTTTTTTTGCCATTAATTTGTTTTCAAATATAGCAGCAACTTGAATTTGGTCTTTTGGCGCTAGAGATGCGCGAAGATTTTCATGATTAGCGGTTTGCATAACTTCTCCGATAAACCCGGTCAATTTATACCTATGCGGTACCCTTCAACGTTTTTGCCAAAGGCGGGTAAATTCATAACTACTAAGCGAATTTACAAATATTCATTTATAACCATTCAAAATGCGTTCCGCTGGCGGGTTAAACTTTAGTCTACATGCTTCCCAAGCGCTTGGTTTTTATCTAAAGTGTTGAATTTTATAGTTAATATTTCTTTTTTGATAAGGTTAACTTAACTTCATGTCGATAATACTTACCCTAAGGGTATAGATAACATTTTCGCTATGTTACATATTTACTCACAGTATGAAAATTTGTCTCAGTTTGTAAATTTTGCTTTCAGCGGTTGTGTTACTGCTTACCAATATGAGGGCGTCAAATCATTAACCTATTGTAAAATTTCATCGCTAACCTATTGAATTTAATGGAAGATGTTTTTCAATCGAATTAGTAGCCTCCCCGCGATCTATGGCTATTAGCTGGCGCGTCACCACGCACGTAACTTGCATCTTCCTTCAGCATCAAAAATGGCATTGATAAATTGCCATACTACCAAGCAGCCTTGATGTAAGTTTGCGGTACACATTATTCTAAAAGGGAGTTCAGGTGACTATAGGGCAAGTTGTTGAAAGGGATATGCCTCATCCACACCTCACCATTAAGCGGATTGCTTGTGGTAAAGGTGTCTATTATCGTTATACCAGCGGTCGAAAGGTAGAAGGGCAGCGCGTGCTGCGCAGAATCAAATCCCTTGCCATCCCCCCTAACTGGAAAAGTGTCACTATTAGTCGCGACCCTAAGGCAAGTATTCAAGCTATTGGCTTAGATGCTAAAGGGCGAAAACAATATCTCTATCATCCTGATTGGCATAAACAGCAGCAAGCAGAAAAATTCAAACGTCTGGCGGTTTTCGGACAAAAGGTACCTGAGTTTCGAGAATATTGCAGGACACTCGTTAATGGCGAGCAGTGGACAATAGAGCGAGCATCAGCCTTGGTGTGTCTGTTGTTAGATTATACCGGCGTGAGAATAGGCAACGCTCAGTATAGTAAAGAAAATAACACCTATGGCTTAACTACGCTTCGTCGTAAACATGTTCAAGAAGCAACGCTGGAAAAGGTGTCTCTTGAATATTCTGGTAAGCACAGCAAGCGACGCACCATTACTATCGACGATCCTTTATTAGCATCCCTAGTGTGTGAATGTACGCAGCTTCAGGGTTACAGCTTATTTCGATATCAGTTAGCTGACGGCTCGTGGTGTGATATTCATAGTGAAGACGTCAATGCCTTTATTCACGAGCATTTAGGCGACAACTTTAGCTGCAAAGATTTTCGAACTTGGGCAGCCAGTCGATTTGCACTGCAAAGCTTTCCAGAGGTTGATAGGTATTTGCGAGAAGGGCGTAACCGTAAATGGCCTAACTCGTTGAGTTCACATGTGTCAAAAATGCTGGGAAATACCCCTTCTGTTTGCAGGCAGTATTACATTCACCCGAAGTTATATTCTGTGTTTGATGAGAAAAATACGTTTGAGAATTTATTAAAGACACTCGAGCAGGCTAATGAGGAACTTTGCGATCCTATTGAACGAGATTTAAGCACCGAAAAGCTTTTGTTGTCGATTATTTCATCTGAGTGACAATTGGATTAACTTTTAATAATAAATGTTTCTATTGATGCTAATAGTGTACTGGTTGAACGACGTGGAGTACAAAATGTTGCGTTTCACGGAACCGGATAGATGCAGTAAATTCTTTTTTAATCAGTGGTTTGTATGCGGTTTTGAAATAGGTAATGTATGTGAAACCTTTTGGGCTATATTCACGCAGCAAATAGACCTCATAACAAATTGGCTACTATTTAAACTTGAAATCACAGCAGTGATACTTATATAATTAGAGCTCTAATCATTATTGTTCAATTTAAATGTTTGATTCTGAGTTTGGCTCAAGGCTGAAGTCGGAAACAAATGATGCGTGTTATTCAAGCTTTTAACCCTTGTATAGCACTTCGATGGAATGCCATGTCCTTCGAACATCTGAATGATGTAATTTTAACTAACATAGGAGAGCAATCTCACATTATGCCAATTGAAAGTTATATATCGCTGGCTATTTATTTTCTAGCGATGTTGGGTATAGGTCTTTTTGCATATCGTCAATCTACTAGTGATATTTCTGGTTACATTCTAGGTGGTAGGAAGGTTAGCCCTCAAGTTACTGCACTATCAGCGGGTGCTTCTGATATGTCAGGTTGGATGTTAATGGGATTGCCAGGGGCAATGTTCTTAACCGGGTTCGACGCAGTTTATATTGCTATTGGTCTTGTCGCAGGGGCACTAGCAAATTATATATTGGTTGCACCTAAGCTTCGTGTTTACACCGAAGTCGCAGATGATTCCTTAACCGTGCCGGAATTCTTCGCAAAGCGCTTCGACAACCCTAAAGCAAACGTACGTATCGTTTCAGCTGTCATCATTGTCTTATTTTTTACTTTATATACGTCTGCAGGGCTTGTAGCCGGCGGAAAGCTTTTTGAAAGCGCGTTCTCAGTTGATTACCAGCTTGGGCTGTTTATCACATTGGGCGTAGTCGTTTCATACACCTTATTGGGTGGGTTCTTAGCGGTTAGCCTTACTGATTTTGTGCAAGGTTGCATCATGTTTATTGCCCTTGTTCTCGTGCCGATTGTGGCTTTTACCGAGTTCGATAGTGTAAACCAAATGACGGCAGCGGCGTATGAATCAGTACCGAACTTTTCGGAGTCATGGGGTGCACTTACTCTTGTGGGCTTGCTTTCAAGCCTTGGGTGGGGCCTTGGCTACTTTGGTCAGCCTCACATTATTGTAAGGTTTATGGCTATTCGCGATGTTAAATCGGTAAGCACCGCACGAAATATTGGTATGTCTTGGATGCTAGTTACTATACTTGGTGCATTAGCAACGGGTTTTGTAGGGATAGCCTATGCAAATCAATTCAATTTAAGCGTGAACGACGCTGAGACTATTTTCATCGTTTTTTCTCAGTTGCTATTTCACCCGCTTATTAGTGGTTTTTTAATGGCTGCTATTTTAGCTGCCATTATGAGTACTATTTCGTCTCAGTTATTGGTATCGGCAAGTTCGTTAACCGAAGATATCTACCGCGTAGTTGCGAAAAAAGACATCAGCGAAAAAGAGACAGTAACCATCGGAAGAGTTGGTGTAGCGGGCGTTGCCATAGTGGCATTGCTATTGGCGATGGACTCGTCGAACTCCATTCTTTCGTTAGTGAGTAATGCATGGGCTGGCTTTGGTGCCGCATTTGGCCCGTTGGTATTGTTCAGCTTATACAAAAAGGATTTAACACAGAATGCGGCATTAGCCGGCATTATTAGTGGTGCAGTAACTGTCCTATTTTGGATATACGCACCCGTGTTGGCTGACGGTAAAACGTTAAGCAGTGTTATTTATGAAATTATTCCTGGCTTTGCCGTAAGCACCGCAACCCTTTGGTTGGTATCGCGCGCAGGTGCTGCGCCGTCTGAAAATGTTCAGCGCTTATTTAGAGCAACCAACCAGCAATTAGCAGATCAACAATCTTAAGGTGAATGAAATATTATGAGTCATCCCAATTGGAAACGCGTGGTCATTAAAGTAGGCAGTGCACTAATCTCGCCGAACAAGCAAGGGTGCAGCAGCCACTACTTGCTAAGTATTGCCCAGTTCATCGTGCGTTGTCGGGCAAATGGAACACAGGTAGTGTTAGTGTCTTCAGGTTCAGTCGCCGCTGGAGCACATTTGTTCCCGGATCACGAAAAATCAAATATTGCTGTGAAAAAGGCAATGGCTGCAGCAGGGCAGACAGAAATGATTGCGACCTGGGACAGATTATTCGACTTCCCATCAGCGCAAATGTTGTTAACCCATGCTGACCTGCGTGATAGAGAGCGCTACGTTAGTATTCGTGAAACCATTTTTAGTTTGTTAGAGCATAACGTTCTACCTATCGTAAATGAAAACGATACGGTAACGACCGATAAACTAAAAGTGGGTGATAACGACAACTTATCCGCTATGGTGGCAGCAGCAGCTGACGCAGATGCACTTATTATCTGTTCTGACATTGACGGTTTGTATAACAAAAACCCTCACGATCACGACGATGCTGAGTTGCTCAAGAAAGTAGATACCATAGACGCCAGCATTTATGCCATGGCGGGTGGTGCAGCAGAAGGCGGTGTTGGCACCGGTGGTATGCGCACAAAAATTGAAGCGGCTGAAAAAGCCGTTTCGCATGGTATAGATACATATATTATTAACGGCTTTACCGAACTGTCATTTAACATGTTGCTTGCGGGTAAAAACCCAGGCACACATTTTAGCCCTTACGATAAGCCGATGTTGGAAAACGTGCATTGGATGCGCCATACCTCAAACGCGCAGGGCGAAGTGATAGTTGAGGGAGATTTTGATGCTTCACTGGAAAACCACAGTGAACAACTTACTAGCAGCGAGATAGTTGATGTTAAAGGTGAGTTCTCAGTGGGCGATACCATTTTGGTACGCAAAGCTGATGGAACTAAGCTTGTTAAAGCGAAATCAAACTACAGTAGCTGTTTACTGAATTTTATCGCGAATCAGGAAAACGATGACTTCGCCAGTGAATTTGAAGATAAGACTGGCCCTATCATTTCTGATCAGCATGTAGCAAATTTGGAGAAAGAATGAGCATTATTACAGAATTAGCAAAACAAGCGAAACAAGCAGCCCAAACACTTGCCATCTTAGATGAATCTGAGAAGAACGCAGTGTTAAAAGATATGGCTGCGGCTATTCGTGGAAATAAAGACACGATTAAAGCGGTTAACGAAAAAGAAGTGGCGCGCGCTAAGGAAAATAACCTAGACGATGCCATGATTGACCGCTTGATTTTAGACGACGCCCGCATTGAATCTATGGCCGAAGGCATTGAAGTTATTATTAGCCTTGACGATCCTGTTGGTCGCGAGCGCGTAATTGGCACCCGTCCAAACGGCATTGAAATTAAAAAGATGCGTATTCCATTAGGTGTAGTGTGCATGATATATGAAGCACGCCCTAATGTAACAGCCGATGCTGGCGCACTGTGTTTTAAATCGGGTAACGGCGTTATTCTACGTGGTGGTAAAGAAGCACTGGATACCAGTCTAGCCATCGCGGGGCTTATGCAAGACGTGCTTGAAAAGCATAACTTACCAAGAGCATTGGTTACTGTAGTACCAAATCCAGATCGCGCGCTTATGCAAGAGCTAATGGAACAACGTGACTACATTGACGTTATTATTCCACGTGGCGGCGAAGGATTAATTAACTATGTAACCGAACACTCTAAAGTGCCTGTGATACAGCATTTTAAAGGCGTATGTCATTTATATGTCGATAAAGACGCTGATTTAGATAAAGCGTTGGCTATCTTGTTAAATGGTAAGACGCAACGTACTGGCGTATGTAATGCGTTAGAAGGTTTGGTAGTACATCAAGCTATTGCGGGCGACTTCTTACCTCGCGTTGCCGAAGCCTTTGAGCAACATAAGGTGACAGTGCATGTGAATGAAAAAGGCGCTCAGTATTTCAACGGCGCGGATGTTATTAGCGAAGACGCTTACGGCGAAGAGTACTTAGGTTTAGAAATTGCCATTCGTGTAGTGGATGATTTCGCAGGTGCCATTTCTCATATTGCTGACTTTGGTAGTAACCATACTGAAGTTATCTGTACAGAAAACGAAGATAGCGCTAAGAAATTTCAGCGTGCCGTAGACGCCAGTGTAGTAATGGTAAACGCATCTTCACGTTTCTCTGATGGCAGCCAACTAGGTTTAGGTGCTGAAATTGGTATCGCGACCACTAAGCTTCATGCCTATGGACCAATGGGATTAGAATCGCTTACGTCTGAAAAATACCTAGTGAATGGTGTTGGTCAAATTCGCGAATAAGCGACTAGTAAACTAACACGAAATAGCTTCGTTCAACGTAAGCATAAAATCCCGGCCTTTGCATGGGAATAATCCCACTGGTCGGCATTGTGCCCATCAATAGCATGCTTCATAATAAAGGCGCTGTATTTACAGCGCTTTTTTATTTTCTATCAAACGGTTAACTGGAGCATCTACATGGAAATAGCGATAGACCCAACACAAATGTGGCATAACTTTGTTCAATTTGTGTTGGATTACAAGCTATTGGCCTCGCTCTTTTTAGTGGTATTACTCCACTTTTTCAAGAAGGGCACCCTTCGCCTTATTAAGCGTCGGAGCTCGCGCAAAGGGGAAGACCGACGTAACCAGATTAATATTTTAGAGCAGCTAGGTAATGCATTCATTATTGTGCTGCTGATGATGGTGTGGTCATCTGAAATTCAGAACCTTGCCATTTCAATTGCCGCTTTCATGGTGGCTATTGTGTTAGCTACCCGCGAATTTATTCAATGCTTTATGGGCTTCATTTACTACCTAGGCGCACGGCCATTTAGGGTAGGGGATTGGATCCAGATGAATAACGTCATCGGGGAAGTGGTAGAAATGGATTGGGCAAAAACCGCCTTATTAGAAGTTGACCCTGAAACCTTCAATTATACCGGTAAGCACGTATATGTGCCTAATAGCCAGTTAGTTACTCAGACAGTGCGTAATTTAAACTTCTTACGTCGTTATAAATTGCACTCTTTTAATATTGTGAACGAGCCGACGGTAAATGCCTATAGCTTGTTACCGGCCTTTAGAGCTAGTGCACAAGCGCACTGTGAATACTTTCGTGATGTAGCAGAACGGTATAAAGGCCTTATCGAGCGTCACTTAGAACAAGACTTTATTCAAATTGACCCTGAAGTTGAAATTAAAACCAATGAACTGGCTAAGGTAGTCGTGAAAGTTAGTTTGTTTTGCCCGACAGCAGAGGCACACGAACTTGAACACAAAATGTGTTCAGATTGGCTAAGCCTGTGGTTTGAGGCGCTAGAAAAAAGTGCCTGTCCGCCAAACACTTCGTCTAGCTCTCAATCGCTAGGGGAAACCGTTTAAGTGCCAATCTCGCTTATCGGTAAAGTGGCCTTTTAAAAATTCCATTTGGTCAGCCAATATTCGTCGGTTCACTAAATAGAACCTTTCATACACGTTTGGCCTGAAGGGTACAGCAAGCAAAGGCATGCCCGCTTCCTCAGGGGGTTTGGCCGCTTTAGCATGGTTACAGCGCTGACAAGACGTTGCCACATTAGTCCAGCTATCTTTGCCACCCCGTGAGCGTGGAATAATATGATCACGGGTTAACAGGCTAGGTGAGAAGCGTTGGCCGCAATAAAGGCATAAGTAATTATCACGCCTAAACAGATACCGATTGGTTAACGCTATTTTTCCGCTTAAATCTGTGACTTTGCCATCGCAAGCAATAATACTTGATAAGGTTAACTGACTTTGATGGCCGTCATGATCCCAGCCACCTTTAAGCGTAACGGCATCACTGCCTAATTCGAATAATACCTTTTCCTGACAATAGAGTTTTGCAGCTTGCTCAACATTGATCCATTCCTGTGGCATGCCAGCTTTATTTAGTCTGAGTACTAGCATTACATTCCCCTTAGCGCACCGTGTAGGTTTAGTTATAGCATACGAGGTTTTATGTCATTATGATGAAAATACATACAATTTGAACGTATTAATACAAAATTCATCTGGTTATGGTGATATTTACGTTGCGGTGAGTATTTATGCGCTTATTTGTTCAATGTGAACTACATTGTGTAGTGGGTTAATCACAGTGAATACGTGATGTGGACGAAATTACCACAAACCGCAACGAATTCTACGAATAGAAAATTTGTTAATGGTATTAGCGTTAGTTCATCGCTATACTATGCATCGCGATTATAAGCGATAAATAAGATTGAAATTAAAGGACAAATAGTGACTCCTATTACTAAATCATTTCAGTATGGACAGCATACTGTAACACTAGAAACGGGCGTTATCGCTCGTCAGGCCACAGCAGCCGTCATGGCAAGTATGGATGACACCGCTGTATTAGTTACCGTTGTAGGTAAGAAAGAAGCGAAAGCAGATCAAGATTTCTTCCCACTAACAGTAAACTATCAAGAAAAAACATATGCTGCGGGTAAAATCCCTGGTGGTTTCTTCAAACGTGAAGGTCGTCCTTCTGAAGGCGAAACCCTTACAGCGCGTTTGATTGACCGTCCAATCCGTCCATTATTCCCTGAAGGGTTTAAAAACGAAGTACAAGTGGTTATCACGGTAATGTCTGCTAACCCAGATATTCCAACTGATATCATCTCTATGATTGGTACTTCAGCAGCACTAGCCATTTCTGGTATTCCATTTAATGGTCCAATTGGTGCAGCACGCGTTGGTTACACTGACGGCGAATACATTCTAAATACCCGTGTTGAAGAACAAGCTGACAGCGATCTAGATCTTGTTGTTGCTGGTACTGAAGGCGCAGTATTAATGGTTGAGTCAGAAGCCGATGTGCTTTCTGAAGACGTTATGCTTGGTGCAGTAATGTTCGGTCACGAGCAACTACAAACGGTAGTAACAGCAGTTAAAGAATTTGCTGCTAACGTTAGTATCGACAAGTGGGACTGGAAACCAGAAGCAGAAAACACAACCCTTAAAGATAAAGTGAAAGCATTAGCTGAAGCTGAAATGGTTGCTGCTTACCAAATCTCTGACAAGCTTGCACGTAAAGACGCAGTTACTGCTGCAACTGAAAAAGCACGTGATGCTATCCTTGCTGAAGACGAGACCCAAGATAAGAAAGAAGTATCAAACCTTCTTCATGATCTTGAGTCTGACGTAGTGCGTTCACGCATCCTTGCTGGCGAGCCTCGTATCGACGGTCGTGATCCTAAGATGATTCGTGCACTAGACGTTGCAACGGGCATTTTACCACGTACTCACGGTTCTGCTGTTTTCACTCGTGGTGAAACTCAAGCAATCGTTGCTGCTACACTAGGTACAGAACGTGACGCGCAAATGATTGACGAGCTTCAAGGCCGTCGTGACAGCCGCTTCATGCTTCATTATAACTTCCCTCCATACTGTGTTGGTGAAACCGGTATGATTGGTTCTCCTAAGCGTCGTGAAATTGGTCACGGTCGTTTGGCGAAGCGCGGTATTCAAGCAGTAATGCCAAGCGAAGAAGAATTCCCGTACGTAGTACGTATCGTTTCTGAAATTACAGAATCAAACGGTTCATCTTCAATGGCCTCTGTATGTGGTACTTCACTTGCGCTTATGGATGCAGGTGTACCAATTAAAGCTTCAGTTGCTGGTATTGCAATGGGTCTAGTGAAAAGCGACGAAAACTTCGTTGTACTTTCAGACATCCTTGGTGATGAAGATCACCTTGGTGACATGGACTTTAAAGTTGCTGGTACTACCGGTGGTATCACTGCATTGCAGATGGATATCAAAATTGAAGGTATTACTAAAGAAATCATGCAAATTGCCCTTAAACAGGCAAAAGAAGCACGTTTGCATATTCTTAACGTAATGGACGAAGCTATTGGCGGTCACCGCGAAGAGCTTAGCGAATTTGCTCCGCGCATTTACACTGTTAAAGTCGATCAGGACAAGATCCGCGACGTTATCGGTAAAGGCGGCGCAATGATTCGTTCAATTACTGAAGAATCTGATACCAACATCGAAATCGAAGATGATGGTACTATCAAAATCTTCGCAACTGAGCGTGCGAAAGCCGATATTGCTATCAGCAAGATTGAGCAAGTTACCGCTGAAATCGAAGTGGGCAAAACTTACCACGGTAAGATTACCCGTATCGTAGATTTCGGTGCGTTTGTTGAAGTATTACCAGGTAAAGAAGGCCTAGTACATATTTCTCAAATCGCTCACGAGCGTGTTAACAAAGTAACTGACTACCTTACTGAAGGTGCGATGATTGACGTGAAAGTGATGGAAATTGACCGTCAAAACCGCGTACGTCTAAGCATTAAAGAGTTACTTGAAAAGCCTGCTCCTAAGTCTGACGACGCAGAGTAAGGTTTTTATTTGCTAGTTTGCTATAGCGTAGGCTTACGCCTAATCACTATGGCAAAAAGCAGATTTAAGACAAAGATAAAAAATTAGAAAAGGGAGCTTAGCTCCCTTTTTTGTTTTTAAAGAAAGGAGCAACATGGAAAAGCAAACGCAAACTGAAATTGAAGCCGCCGTGTTTCGCCGTTTGGTTGATCATTTAGATGCGAACAAAGATGCACAAAATATCGACCTGATGATTTTGGCTGATTTTTGTCGTAATTGTTTGGCGAAGTGGTATTCCTCTGCCGCTGCAGAGCAGGGTGAAGACATCGATTACGATGCGGCTCGAGAAGTAGTTTACAAAATGCCGTATTCTGAGTGGAAAGAAAAGCATCAACTACCGGCCAGTGATGAACAGCTAGAAAAACTAGCAGCACGTCAAAAGAAATAAACAATAAACCCAGCTAAAAGCTGGGTTTTTCATTGATAAACGTGTAAGTCGTTTTATGTAAGCCGAATCCACAAAAGCCTTATCCACCAAGCGACATACAAAAAACGCTTAACGGAAGTCGCTTCACAAGTATCAAATACATTAAAGACCACTATCCTTGGTAATCTCGCATATCAAGCATGTTTTCGATACCCTCAATCGCTTCATCGGCTATATGAGTAACATAAAGTAGGGTGGTGTGGTTCGAAGCTGCTAAACGTTTTATCAGTGCCAGCACATTGGTGCGATTAATATCATCTAACCCATTGCAGGGTTCATCAAGTATTAACACCGCAGGGTGCTTCACCATGGCGCGCACAATAAGTAATAAACGCTGTTCACCAAAAGAAAGGCTGTTGAACGGTGTGTGTTTGTTATCGGTAAAACCTATAACATCAAGCCACGCATCGGCAATCGCATTTTCAGCGTTGGTCGGCGTGGTATAAAGCCCGATGCTATCGTAGAAGCCAGAGGTCACTACATTGTGAGCGCTGCAATTTACCCGGTACTGCATGTGCAGTGCGTTCGACATAATGCCAATGTGTTGTTTGATATCCCATATGCTTTCCCCTGACCCTCGCTTTATTCCAAATAAGGTTAAATCATTGGTGTAGCAGTGAGGGTTATCGCCTGTAATCATGGTAAGCAAGCAGGTTTTACCCGAACCATTGGGCCCAGATATTTGCCAATGCTGGCCGGGGTAAACCATAAAATCTACATCTTTAAATACGGTATTGTCATCGTACTTAACAAACCCATTTCGAAGCGCAATTAAGGGCGCATCTTTGGCAAAGGTTTTAGACGTTTCAGTGGTAGGTGGCAATGTGGGTTCAGCCGTGTTTAAGCTAAACCATGAAGATAGATGATTAATCAGCGCTTCAGGAGCCATGCTGTCGTCGCTAGACGATACTATTTTTAATGCCTCAACCAAGACTAATTTACATGCCATATTCGGCACGTCACGCACCGTGTTTGCGGTAATCACTAAGGTGGACTGAGTTTGTTGGCTTAAGAAGGTGTTTAAACCTGCTCTTGCGTTTTTATCAAGCCCTTCAAATGGCTCATCAATTAAAATTACGTCTGCATTGCTCACCCAGGCTAGTAACATCAGGATTTTACGTGTTTCACCGGTAGACAGTGAAAGAAAGGCCGTATTAAGTAAATGTTCAACCTGCAAGGCGGTTGATAAGGCTTCGTACGCGCTGTGTTGTTGATAATTAGCGTTTGCTTCGCTTAAAAGCTCATGCACTAGGGTAGGCTCGGCCACAATATCGAGCAGATCCGCACTGTCTTTTTGTTTTTCTTCAAGAATAATCGCTTGCTGAACCGCTACGCTCACTTCAGCAACTGACACATTGCATGAGCGCGTACCCGCTAAGGGCTTGCCACGACCAGCTAATGCCGCCATAAGTAAAGATTTGCCTGCACGGTTTCGCCCAGCAATGAGTACATGCTCACCTTGATTGACGTTAAAAGTAAATGCAGGAGTGGTGAAGTTGTTTTCTAGTTTTACTTGAAAGTTGTGTAGCGATAGCGTGGTCAAAATGCAGACGTTTCAGTTAGCCAGTATTAAATCATTTTGGCGGGGATGACGGGGATATGTCAATGTTAACTAACGGTTTGGTCATAAAGTGGCTGTTGGGATTAAGCTGATAATTGCCAAAAGGCTCGCAATCCTTAAATCCGTTTTTAGCATATAGTTGCCGAGCGGCGTTGAAGTAGCCTTGCGTGCCCGTTTCTAAGCTTAGCGTTTGGTAACCATTTGCTATCGCGAATTCAATCACATAGGTGAGTAACTGTGTTGCTACGCCTTTATTACGCAAAGCTGCAACAGTTCGCATAGATTTCAATTCAGCTTCAGTGCTGCTTAATTTTCTTATAGCGACACAGCCAGCTAGAACATCACTTTGCCATGCGCTAAAGAACGTAATGTTAGGTGGCTTTAACGCATTAACATCTAAGGCATGCACGCTCTCTGGAGGAGACGTGGCATACATGTCTTTCAAGTGCTCTTCTAGCAGGGCGATAACATCGCCGCTGCTAAGGTCGTCATGTTTAATTTTCATATATAACGTACATTGGCCAACTTAAGTGGTTATTTAAGAAACGTAATACTCAGGGGGTAAACCCATAATTCGCCCTTGTTGGCTTTTATTGCTGCAACAATAGCAAAAATGAAGTTCAGTATGGCGAGTATTACTAAGCCAAACATACCAATAATAATTAACGTGAGCACGCCACAAATAAGTGAGTAAATGAACAAGCTAATCAACCAATTAACGGTGACCTTTCCATGCATATCAATATCTTGGTGCTTATCTTTATTCACAGCCCACATAACGATAGGCAGGATAAACCCTAAACCAGGCACTATAATACTGGTTAACTGGCTAAGGTGAATAAGCATGCAATAGGTGTTAAGTGGCATCCCCCAATACTCTTGAACGCTTCCGGTTTCATTACTAGCTTGATTACTGTTGTTCATATCATCGCTCATACAACTATCCTTGTTTAATTATGATTATTTATATTTATTTGCTTTAACGGCAGTTACTTCGAATTTTTCGAAGGGAATGCCAACATACTCTGTTAAAATAACAAAATCAACGTACTAGCGAGCTGATTGATCGCGATACGTATTTGTTTCTATTCGGAATTAGCATTATGAACCAACAGCAGCCAAATAATCCTCTTCACGGACTTACCCTTGAAAAAATTCTTGTTCGTCTCGTTGAACATTATCAATGGGAAGGCTTGTACTCTGAAATTAGGGTGAACTGTTTTAACAACGACCCTTCCGTTAAATCTTCGCTTAAGTTTTTGCGCAAAACTCAGTGGGCGAGAGACAAAGTAGAAGCGTTATATATTCGTACATTTAGCTAATCTATTCGGGTAATAGGCAAGCTAACAAACAACATCAAAAAGGCTAAGCCTTCTAGCTATCAAAAGGACTAACCATGGATAACGTTGCGCTTTTCGTCGACGTGCAAAATATTTACTACACCACGCGACAAATTCACAAGTGCAATTTTGATTACAATCAATTTTGGCGCTTGGCTACCGAAGGTAGAAACGTGGTGAAAGCAGTGGCGTATGCTATTGAGCGCGGCGACACAAAACAGCGAGAGTTTCAAAATATCTTGCGTGGTATTGGCTTTGAAGTGAAGTTAAAACCTTTCATTCAGCGTGCTGATGGTTCAGCGAAAGGCGATTGGGATGTGGGTATAACGATTGATGCTATGGAGTATGCTGGTCTCGCTGACACCATTGTGTTTGCGACAGGAGATGGTGACTTCGATATATTGGCCAATAAACTACGAATTGATAAAAACAAAACAGTGGAAGTGTATGGTGTAGCTGAACTTACTGCAGCGTCTTTGATCAATGCAGCTAGCAAATACACGCCTATTCAAGGAGATTTACTGCTTCGATAGTGCAGGTTTTACCCAAAGAGGTGCATAATAATTAATCATATAAACTTATTTGCATAAAAAATGGGATTTCTATTATTTATCGTCTATTACTTATCTGACTAATACGTTAATCAACAACGACACCATGTGTACATAGTTTTCTTCTATTGCGCGGCAGGTAGCGGTACATTAACAAAGTGAGACGAGCGTTATGGAAGGTAATTTAACAGGAAAGCTGTATCCAGAAAATGAATGTGACAAAGAACCTATCCATCAATTAGGGAGGGTACAGTCTTTTGGTTTTTTTGTCTCGGTGGACAGTGAAGGGGTAATCACTCATATATCTTCAAACGCTAAACTGAGTTGCAGTTTAAATGCGAATGCATTGCTCGGTACTTCCCTGTGGGAACTAATAGGCCGAGAAGCGTCTCATTCGCTTAGGGGGGCTTTACATCAGTCAACCATCATCAATAAACCCTGTCGAATCTATTCGCTTTCTCTTCCAACCATAAATACGCTTTTCGATGTTAGTGTCCATCAAAATGGCATGAATGCAATCTTCGAATTTGAAGAGAGCAATCACACACAGGTGCAAGATAATATTCTCGCAGCCATGATGAATCAGATTACCGGCCCTAAAGATTTGCAAGACCTTTTTGACGTACTAGTAACGGGTATAAAGGTTATTACTGGGTTTGATAGGGTGATGGTTTATCAGTTTCTTGATGACGGTTCGGGAGAAGTCATTGCAGAAATGAAAGAAAGTGATATGTCTTCGTTTTTAGGTTTACGTTACCCAGCATCAGATATACCTAAACAAGCACGCGCTCTGTACAAAAAGAATCTTATTAGATTAATTACTGATGTTAACAGCGAGACGTATCCTATCTTATCTGTAGATGATAAATTTGCGCTATTGGATTTGTCATTTTCTAGGACCCGAGCAGTATCTGAGATACATATACAATATTTGAAAAATATGGGGGTTGGCGCTTCAATGTCAATCTCTATTATTGTTGATGGAGAACTATGGGGGCTGATTGCCTGTCACCACAATACTGCTAGGCATTTAACGGGGCGTACGTTAGAGGAACTAGAATTGTTTGGTGAGTTATTTTCACTAGAACTGGCCAGGCGCTTAGTGATGGAACGCATTATCGTCAGTGAAAGAGCAAATGCTACCTTCGCAAAAGTATTAAGTAACCTTTCTGTCAGTCATTCACTGACCCTAGCCATTGTTGAGCAGTTAGATTTAGTAAAGAACCTTATTGATGTGGATGGGATAGCTTGTGCTTTTAACGGCGAATTTCAGCACAATGGTGCATCTCTTAGCGAGAAAAAAATCAATATCCTTATTGAAGTATTACAACGACGACCTGAAGCTGAATTTTATCAATTAGACAATTTAGTGGCCGCTGATAAGCGATTAACCGATAAGCACGTTGCTGGTGTGTTAGCACTTCAAATATCAAAGCTTCCTTTAGATTATATATTTCTATTCAGAATGTCGGCAGTACAAGAAGTTAGTTGGGCCGGAAACCCACAAAAAAGCCTTTCCAACATGGATACGCGCCAACGATTGACGCCACGAACCAGCTTTGAAAAGTGGATTGAAACGAATGGAGACAAATCTAATGCATGGACTGCGTTAGACGTTGAGCGTGCTAAGTCTATTAGGCTGGGTATTATGGAATTAACAATTCGTCATTTACACGAAAAAGAAACTTTACAGAGAGAGGCGAACGAACGACTAGAGTTACTCATTGGAGAGCTTAATCACAGGGTTAGAAATATTTTAAATTTGGTAGGCGCCATCATTGGTCAGACATCTCAGAAGAAAGAAAATTTAGATGAGTTTGTAGCTTCACTTTCATCTCGAATATCTGCTCTAGCACTTGGGCACGACCAGCTTACACACTCGTCATGGAACAGCATTAGTTTCAAAACGCTACTAATAAACGAACTTAAAGCTTATATGGTTAATGAAGCGGCGTTTACTATATTAGGGCCAAATATCAAGATTACGTCATATGCGGTAACGCCTATCGTACTGGTATTTCATGAGCTTATAACCAATGCAGCTAAGTATGGTGCACTTAGCGCAACCAGTAGTGATGGCACTGTATCAGTAACTTGGGCGTTAGATAATAATCAAAATATCTTAATCTTTTGGAAAGAATTTGGCGGCCCACCATTAGCAAAAATGGACACTGATGGTTTTGGAATGACTGTTATCAAATCAGTTATTCCACATGAATTAGGCGGAGAAGTTAAGTTCAGCCCCCAACTGTCGGGACTCCAAGCACAATTTACTATACCTAAGAAGTATATAGAAGTTTGTAAGGGCGAAGAAGTCCAGTATCCACCAGAAGATACACCTAAAGTCACTACCAAAACGCGTTTAGTGGCCAGCGACGATAGCCACAGAGCTACGTTGGGTAGGGCGTTTGTCATTGAAGATAATTTATTGATTTCTCTAGATTTACAAAAGAAATTGCGGCGTATTGGGTTTAAATATATAGATGTATATGGGGATGTAATTGCTGCGAAGACGGCGTTGAAGAAAGTTACTCCTCAAATAGTATTTCTTGATGTTCATCTAGGGCAAGAAAACTCGTTCAATTTAGGTGAAGAACTCAAAAAGCAATCCATCCCTTTTTTGTTTATCACGGGATATGGTGCCGGAATAGCGCTGCCCGAACCAATTAAAGACGTTGATGTGCTAACTAAGCCTGTTGATAGTCAAGTGTTACAAAAAGCTATCATGAAAAATATTGGCGAGGTTTTAGCGAATGACTGAATTACCCAAAGTAAAAGTGCTTATAGTAGAAGATCAGACAATAGATGCATTAAATGCCAGCCGTTATGTTGAATCTTTCGGAATGAGTGTCTTGGGAATAGCAAAAACGGCTGAAAAAATATTTTCAATTTTTGATAAATGCCTACCAGACATTATTCTCATGGATATTAATTTAGGAGGTGAAGAAACAGGCATTGAGATAGGAGAAGCCATAGTTGGTACGTATGGTATACCTATTATTTTTACTACCTCCTACAGCGATGACAATACTATTGCTGGCGCATTAGCAATTTCTCCTTATGGCTACTTAGTCAAGCCTTATGGGAGCGCATCTCTTGAAACCGCAATGCGGGTTGCAATAGAGCGCAGAAGAATTGAAGACGATATCCGAGAATCAAATTCAAGGTTTTCTATGGCATCTAATGTTGCAAAACTAGGTGTGTTAGAAGTTGATGAAGCCTCAAACTCTATTTTCATCAATGGCGTAGAAAACTTATACACTTTTCCTAGTAAAATGAGTATTGATAATTTTTACAATTTATTTCCTAGTGAAGAAGTGCCAAAGCTGAAAGAGGCTGTTAAAACTAAGTCTAGCTACCGCTCACTCCTACAAGTTCAAACCGATGAGCAAAATACGCATTGGTTCCAAGTGGTACTCTCTGATGTCATCTTGGCTGAAGGGAGCGTTCAAGTTGGTGCGATTCAAGATATTTCGAAAGTCCAACATATTGAAACGAAGTTAACGGTTGCAGATAAAATTATTAGCGAGGTGCAAGAAGGAATTTTAGTCTGTGATGATACTGGGAAGATTATTAAGGCCAATGATGCGTTACTAATCATGTTGGAAAGAAAAAGAGACGAAGTACTCTCAAAGGATATTCTCTCTATATTTCCTAGTGATAGGAAAAATGATGTAAAACCAGATTTTCTTATGGATGGGAAGCAAACCGAGCTTTCTATTGTCTCAAAAGATAAACAACGTCGTTATTTGATGATGTCAGTAGCGACGCTTTATCAAGATTCACCTAAACAATTTCATGTAGCGATACTTACCGATATAACAAAACTTAAAACATCGGAAAAGCAGTTAAAATACTTAGCCTTTACCGATGCACTTACAGGCGCAGGTAATCGAAACTATTTAAATAATGGCTATGTTCGGATTAACTGTTGTTGAATCGAAAAGAGCCTGTTTTCGTTAAGGTTTTCTGGAGTATCCATAAACCTGAACCAACCTAGGTAGTGTTCCAAGTATTTTGTGGCTACTCCGTGAAA